>Ga0209611_10003088_pt1 | contig 29153 bp, 28 predicted proteins | sample S1TSphgellanicum_3_FD_187693 | JGI IMG/M metagenome (GOLD analysis project Ga0209611, IMG submission 187693) | Host-associated microbial communities from peat moss isolated from Minnesota, USA - S1T2_Fc - Sphagnum magellanicum MG (SPAdes) (version 2) | ecosystem: Host-associated > Plants > Peat...
GGAGGAGCAGCAGTTCAAAAACAAAGTTGTCCTTACATGGTCGTCGGTCATCTACTGCAATTCCCAGAAAAGATAGATGTTCTCAGCTGGCAGCTGCTACTGTTTCAGATGAGCTTGACAATGAAGGCATCAAAAGTCAGACTGGAGACTTGGAAGCACTAGAGGGTCTTGAAACTGCAGAAACATTCACAGATTGGGCTGACAAAGGTAGTGAAGAGCACCAACTATGTATTCTGAGTGGGGAGGTGAGCACCAGTCAGTCACATGCCAGTTCACCTGCTGACAGCCCTGCTGTTGGAGGTCAAGCCTCCAGTTTGAGGTCTCACGAGAAGGTGGTGCTTTATCTTTCTTCTGATTTTTTCAGGCCAGGTTTTGGACAATTGGGTACACATAACTTATATGTTGGAGTTGCATCTGTAGTTATTCAGTTTCTGCTTACAGTATATTTCAACTTTTCACCCTGCAGGATGCACAGGATGCGACGGAGCCCCTTACTTCGATTACTGCTGCTGAGCCTCCCAGGGTCAGCAGGCCATGTAGCCAGAAGGACAAAAACCTTCCAGAGCTGGGCCATAATCTGATAGTGAGTGGTGCTCGGAAAGGCAAGATCACTGACAGTGGTGGTAAAGGCATTTCAAGGAAATGTCGGAGGCAGAGTGCACTCAGGTCTGACATAGGCAAACTGTCGATTGCAAATGGGAACAAGGTAGTTAGACTACAAGCAGATGCCAACTCACAGGGTTCTAGGCCAGAGGTGGAATCAGAGGAAGTTGCCTCTGATGAAATGGCTGCAGTTACAGGAAGAGGAGAATTTGATACTAAACCAAATGAGGATGCTCCAGTGCTACCAACTTCTGGAGCACAGAAAGAAGATGGGGCAAAAACTTGTAGTCAGGATGCAGCACTTGAGGCATATGAGGATACTTCAAAACATCAAGTGCAGCAGGATATTGACATGAAGGTTGGTGGTTGTGGGGCCAGTGGGCCTGAATGCAAGCATGTCTTTGCGTCTCAAAGTGTCAACAGCCCAGACTCTGATGAAGAGGTTTCCCAGAATCCGGCAACCAAATCAGAAGTGCGACAGGTTGATGCAAATGATGAGTAAGTGCCATGGGTGAAGTCACTCTTACAGCTTTTTGTTCTTCATCACTCCAATTGTATAGTCGGTATACAATAGGATGGAGAGTATCCAGCAAATGCTTTCAGCAAGTTGAGAGACATCTTTGTGATTCCCATGTATGTTAGTCAAGCAACTTTGCAATTGGGGTGAAGACCTGACAGTATGGAGGTTGTTCTGGTCCATCAGAGACTTTTGTTGCTGGCTTTCCTAGTTTACTGCTGACATGCCATATTACTTGGCTTGCATCAGATGCACTACCAAAATGCCTACCAGATATACTTCATAACATAAATCACTTGCATTGCCACAGCGCTGGATCTGAGCCTCAAGGATGAACTCATCTTACTATGTGTCCTTTCAGCAGATAAATGATTCTGGGTTTTTTTCAGATTTGACTCAGAAAGGTCATTTCAAATTCATCCTTTTTAGTCATGATTGTGCTTGTATGACTGTTCATGGGATGTGTGCAGGTATACTGTAGAGGCTCCAACAGCACATTTACATCCTTACCTACATCAAAGGCTGAAAGATTACCAACCAAGCTGTGACACTGCAGAAGACATCTCTCTTTCAGGTGAAGACAATCATTTCAACTGCAAAGTCAATTCAGTGTTGGAGCACTGTATTTTGATCCCTGAGCTATCAGCAAATCTGATTGCTGCTGAGGATGCACTTGAGCAGTTAGAGAGGGAGGTGGTGGTTAGTGAGGTAGGTGCAAAGGAAACCTGGGGATCCCTGGAAAGGCAATGGGAGCAGCTGCAAGCAGCACAATCCGGAGGTCTCTTGAAGTTTGTCCCAGATGATGAGATCGAATGTGAGATCCTGCTTTTACAAGACAAGCTACTTAGTTGTGCACAAGTCAATCGGGTTCATTGTGGTGAGTTAAGTAACCTCATATTTGTTATCTTCTACATATTTTCTGGAACATTCTCTGCAATCTTATAGATATGAGTTGAAGATCCTGTCAGTGTCTTCAACTGCTAGAGTCGAGTACTTTCTCTGAAGCCCCTCGCAGTGCTTTTGATGTTTTGTTGTCACTGTTAAATGTGTGGGGGTCTGTGTGGATGCAGAGCGGGTAATTCGGAAGGTGATCCCTCATGTGGCAGAAGAGCGTGCGGTCTCACGCAGGCATGGCCAGGATTTAGCAGTTGTGCAATACTACCTGTCCCAGGCTCGTGAGGCAAAGAAACAAGGACGCAAGGAGAAACGTGAGAAGGAGGCACAAGCAGTTGTGGCAGCAGCTACTGCAGCAGCAGCAGCTTCTCCTCGAGTAGGATATGTGAAGCGTGATGCTTCAGTTTTTGATACCGGTATGGGCATAATGCCTCAGGAAATTGCTGGTTCCAGCCCAGGTTTATTGCCCAATTCTCTCCGGCATCTCAAGCCACCTGTGCCTAAGCCACCCAGGCTTGTTGTTCAACCAACAGGTCATCCCACCAATTCTGCACGCTCAGCAGCCCAGATCAAGTCAACTTCACTAAAGCCAACTGCACTCACAAGGATAGCAGTGCTGAGGACTGGAGCTCAGCAGTCTCAACTGCAGGAAGGCTCCTCTTTATGTGATGTTTGCCACAATGGGCTGTCATCCCGGTTGAACAAGATTGTGACTTGTGACCAATGCAAAGTGAGTGTTTTGAAGCTTATGTCTAAACTATATTCATGCTAGGATCATGGAAGGACAATTCTGATTGGTTGCATGTCATGCTTGGCAGGTGGCAGTTCATCAGGATTGCTATGGGATTGCATGCATTCCTTTAGGGGTGTGGCGCTGCCAGCCATGTGCTGAATTGCAGCGGCAGTATCAGAATGTCACATCACCAGATTTGGAAGCTCAAGCTCAACAATGGGTGCAATGTGCCATTTGTGCTGGTCAGGGAGGTGCCTTGAAATGCACCACAGATGGTCGCTGGGTGCATGTTTTCTGTGCACTGGTAGTGTGTCATTCTCCTATTTGAGATCCCATGTGGTATGATAGGATTATGTTTGTGTTCTTCCTATCCTTTTACTTACAGGAACTCTGTCCATATGTGAAGGATGATGTATCACCAATTGCAGATTTTGTACTGCCTCTTGTACATTAGCAGTTTGATCTGATGCTTTGGGTTGTATGCTTTGAGATGCAGTGGATGCCTGAGACCATAGTGGGGAAAGATGAATCAGCTACCATCCAGGGCATGGTAGGTCCTGTACCGGTTGATTACCTCACCAGATGTCAATTGTGTGTAAATTTTTTACTGTGTTGTGGTATCAGTTGTGAAAATATGCATGCTGTGGAGCTGGGTGATGCACTCCAGACCATTTCTGGTTGTCTGCCAGTAAGTGTATTTTTTTGTAATCTTCTGAGACTGGTCTGGTGTTTGGAATCAGAATAATGAGTAAGTCTGAGCATGATAGTTTACTTCAGGAGAAGGTTTTGGAAGCTAGTTGTATGTGGGACCACTGACAATGGTATCATCGATTGCTGGATGTTCAATTGTAGGAAAATGTGCCATCAGAGCGGTATGCATTGCTATGCAGCATTTGTCATCAGCAGGAGGGAGCTTGTCTGACTGTAAGTGACTATTGTCCTTGTTAGGATATGGCCTGTGAGCAGTTCATAGCCACAACAGGTTGATGGGGTGTTCTGTGATGCTGTTTAACAGCTTCTTTTTGAAGTTGTGTCATCTCACGAAAACCTGATTTGAGTAGGTAGTGACAGTACTGAGAAGCTAGGTAGATTCAGTGTTTAAATATGCAGTGTATGTGAGGCTGGAAGTGAGGAGTTTGATCTGCGTTTGCAATTAGTGTCAATGATGTTGGTGGTGCTTTTGGAACCAGATTTTACTTCTAGGAGTTTTGATAACCTGTGTTATGGTAACTGTGTCACCCAGTTGGCAAATGAGTCATTTCCAATCTATGTTCTTTCCAATCTGAGGCAGAATGATTGACCATTTTTGCAGTGCAACTTTGGTCATTGTCATGGTGCATTTCATCCTTCATGTGCGCGGCAATCAGGGCTGTTCATGAATATCAAAGCCAGCTCAGGTGGTCGAGTCCATTACCGAGCATATTGTGAGAAGCACAGTCCACAACAAAGAGCGAAGGTGTGACCATGAACACATTCCGAATAGGGCGAGAGTCTTATTTGACCCTGCAGTATTGTTATCAGCTGCTCCCCAGCACCTGTTTCTCTTACTGCTATGAATGGAAGGTTCAACACACAAAAGATCTTAAAATGGCTGAAGGCCACTTCGTGTGGCTGGGTTGAACAGGCAGAATTGAAGCAGCGCAGCGGTTATGATCATATGCACACACTTCGACAAATTCGTGTAAGTGTGCTCATGCAGCCTGCTTTTTTGTATGGGCTATATGCTTTCCTTCAATGGCTATTATGTGTACTGATTCTTGCATTTGTTGTCATTCAGGTGGAGCTTGAGAGAGTGCGTCTCATTTGTGAACGGATTTGCCGCCGTGAACGGTTGAAGGTACCTACCTCTTGGATCCTTCCTGGTCTGCAAGAATTTGATGATGTGATGGATGTGACAGAGAAATGCTTATATTATAGAAAAAAGTGGGTGACAACGTTCAAGAAGTTGCCAGACAGTTTGTAGTTGCAAGATGTTGCATGCAAGCTGACATAGAAGGGATAAAACAGCGGGATGTGATGCAGAGCAACAAAGAGGTGTATCTGTCACAGCTGCAGTGTGCATGGCAGACGGCTTTCGGTGACATGGAGCAGCCACAGGTGTCTGAACAGTCTTGGATGAATGGGAATACAGTCACATTTCCCCAAGGTATTCCTGATTCACTTTGTGGTCCATCTTTTGAAAAGCACCAATTTTTCTGTTTTGCTCACAGATACATTTCTTGGAATGTAGAAGTATCTCTTGCCACCATGCAAGAAATGGCTGCAAGTCAGAGGGACCAAAGTGCAGACAAAAAAGCCAGAGATGAAACCAAGGAGCATTCAAAGAAGCACAAGAAGTACAAGGTACTCACTCCTGAATATCTATTTGTTTGACTGCTGCCCATGGTGTGTTCTGAGCTATTAGGGTGGTTGTTGACCCATCGGCAAGTCCAAAGGAGACTGATGATAGAAGTTGGATGTGATTGGGGAATACAGCATGCAGACACAAAGTTGCATCGAGAGAAACTAATGACCCCAACTGAGGCGTCAATGCAGAATATGCGGCTGCCTAAAGGGTATGCATATGTCCCAGTTGATGTTTATGTCAAGGGCACTATGGCTGCACCACATCCAGATGAACTTGAAAAGGGACATTTAGCTACTTCAGTCCCTTCACATTTACCCTGAGGGGTAGCTCCACATTCATATCCAGGACTTACATTGTCTAGTTTAGTGGTCACTGGGATGGATCACATGGAGGCCCTTGATAAATTTGGCCTAATTCTTACATCCTTTGTAACATACTTTTCTTTGTACGATGTACCATTTTGGGAACCACACCATAAAGGGCAAAATGCCACTAAGAATAAACAGTGCATTTGTTGGAATGTCAGTGACATCCAATGGTATCTTGTGGTCAGCATAAAAATCATTGGATGCGTGGAATGGGGGCTATGTCCCATTGTTGAAGCTTGATATGTGCTATGGTAGTGGTATTTGTGGAGATGGGAATGAAGAAATCCTTGTGGAGCACTCTTTTTCTGCAGTAACTCGCTGCTCCAAGTTGGTGGTGGTAGGCCCTTGGTTTCAGTCACAACTTTAGCACCACAGTGGTATTTGGTATTTCCCAGGAGTTAAAAGGCCTTCCAGACAGCACCCCTCTCACCCCAGAGAATGGCTTGTGGCTAAACCTGGCACATTGCTGGCAGTCTTCTTTTTTCTTGGGAGTGGCATGATGCTGTCTTGTCACCTACCAAAGTGGCAAGTTTCTTCACATTCTCTGGTTCTTGAGGTTTCTAACCTCAACCTATAAAACTTTGAAGAGTCTTTCCTTCCAGAGCTTCATCTAGTTGTACGATGTAAAGGCCATCACGGGCAAACTGGAGTATAGAGATTGCATGAGGTTTTGAAATGTTACAACTATCAGCAAATTGAATTGCCAAATTGCAGCAGTGAGCTGTGCAATGCACACCCACAATGAATGGCATGTGGTCTCACTAAAGTTGCAATATGACCCCATTCCGCACCACTTGAAAAACATTGACTCCATTTGCCCCAAAAGAAACCAACCTATTAGCAATGTCACATTTGGAAATCCCTCTATGATTCATAAAAGAATGCATAAAAACATTTGTGAGGTCATCCAATTTAGAACCATCCATAATTTGCTCAACAATCAACAAAACCAGAATCTAACACCACTCCTTCAATGCACATCCATGGATTAAAACCCAATTTTGATTGTCCACACTAGTCACTTCATCAATTAACATATGTAGCATGGCATCTTTACAAGCCTTTAAGACTTGGTTGTGGATGAAATCTGCCATCTCCCAACTGGCAAAATCAATCTAGTGTTTCTTTAGGTTTATCTTCAACTTTAAAAAATCAAAAAGAGCTTTGAAGCTTTCAAAGTCAATCAATGGTCTCTCCTTGTTGAACAATGTGAAAATTGAAACAAACTGGATGAGCTCTGAAACAATACAAGATTGAAGTTGTTCCATGAATAATGGGTGCTTCAAAGTTGCATATTTTGCCTCATTCCTTGCATGAGCACATTTTGCATCAACAATTGTCTAACCCCCCCTTGGTTTTCCCCTTCCCAACATGTTTTTCCAACAAGTCCCACGTTGGGACAAGTAGCTTCTCCTTTTGTGAGATCTTTGTGTAGTCAAGAAGTCAACATCATTGAAGACATCTTCTACCCAAGGCATCTTCACATACCAAATCTCTTGGAGTTTCCAATTGACATGACCTTCAAGTTTTATTGGCTTGCCCTAATGTGAAGCAAGCTCAACTTGAGTTGCATATGTAATAGTTATCTGAGGAGCTACATCAACATGATCAACATCAACATTGTTAGAAAGTTCCATATCTTGATGAAGACCGCCATCAAAAATCTCAATACAACAATGAAAATGTCCTTTTGCAACACAAGAGCTTTGAGAGCAATTGAAGTCACCATCGTTTGAAGTAAGAACAATTTTAAAAAGAACTCAAGAGCCAAAGAAAGCTCAAAACTCAAAGTTGTGTGAAGGAGCTATTGGAGGTGCCATGTCCAAGAAGGTTGAAATTGAAACAAGATGCACTCAAAGAATCAAAAAAACAAAATTGGAAAATTGCAAGAAATAACACACTTGAGAATATTGAGAATTGACAAGAAGTAAAGCTGAAGGATACAAACAATTCGTGAATGTTCATATTTGAAGGGAAGAAAATGAAAATGAAGGGTTTAAGGTTGCATGAACTTAGTTTTAGACTTGAAGCTTTCAAGCCTACAAATTGCATAAGCAACAACAACTAGAGCAACAAGTTGTCAACACCATCGTTCAATGCCATCATGATACATGAATCATAATGCATGTCAAGTTGAATTCAACCTTCAACCTTCAATGCTTTCTAAAGTCTAGGACTTTTGACTCCCTCAAAATTCTTCCCAAAACCATGGTGTAATTGCCTAGGGCTATCATTAAAACTTAAACAATCTTCATGAATGAATAATGAAACTTGCAAACATAAACAACCAAATCTATGAGTTCTATAGCTCAAAGGATAAAATGCCCACGACCCACGAACAAAAGTGATGACATAAAGCAAAGACATAAACATGTAAGTATGAAATATTTGCAATGGGAAATGCAATGAAAGTGAATCAAGCAACAAAATAGTGCAATGGAAATTTATGACTTACCTATCAATGAATGACACTTTCTACAAATAGGACAGTAGTGATGCTGATTTTTTTATAGACCTTACAAAAACTTGTGTTGTAGCAATGTTGAAAGGGGGAAATTTTTACAAAGTTTTCTAATGACACCTAACCCTAATTTACTGACATGTGCACAAAAATGGGTTCATTCAATTGGACCTTCCAATCCAAGCATCAAATTCACACCACCTATTGCCAGCTCAAAATAATGGCAAAATTTCCTTTAAAAAAATTAACTAATTCCAAATTGTTGTGACAAATTATGCAATGAAAGGTATTGTTACATCATATGGTAAAGAATTGCACCCTTTCTTCATATTGTTATAAATCATGAGCTCTTTCACTAAAAGTTCAATTATAATGGACATTATATAATTTTACCTCAATCACAACATATCAATCATTTATGCCAAAGACTTCATTGAGTCCATTCTAATTGAGATGACTAAATTGGTAATTGACATGACAAGATTTTTTTAATTTTAAAATAATCTTATTATGTAGATAATTAGATTATTCAACAATGATGATAATTGAAACTAAATTAAGTGAAACATGTATAGTGGTGTCTAATGGTATGATCATCAACTTGACACTAACATGTGCCTTTTCATAATTTGGTTGAATTCAATTCAAACCAATTGTTTTCAATTTAATTTGAATTTAATTGAATTTTAAATCAATTAAATAGAAATTGAATTAAATTCCCAATTATTTATTTATTTATTTATTGCATTCAAATCTCATCCAATATTTTCATTCAAATAAAATTTAATTTTCACAAAATCAATTCATTATTTTCATCATTCTATCATCAATGGTAGTGCACCATAGCACAAATTCCAATTATAATTACATAAATGATTTCTTTCAAATTGTCAATGCATCATCAAATTGTGTTGGACCCATGCTATGGGAATTAATTTTATTATTATTATTATTATTGAACTATGGATACGTTTATAAAAAAATTTAATTGTGTATTTATTTTTTTATTATTTATTTTTGCATGATCATAATTTTTTTAGTCATGCAAATTTGTGATTATAAGATGCCCACAAATATATTTGAACTTCACTTCCTTAACCACAATCTAAAACCTTTATCATTTAACCACCTTTTCACATGGTGACAAATAATGTTATCATGAAACATGTAAACCCACATATTTTGAATTTTGTGCATTAGAACTCTATTATTTGATTAGGTAATTTCATAATGAAATTTATTATATATTTTTTTCTTTAATTTCATTATTTATTTTCATAGTTACATTGAAATTTATAATGTCTTCTCATTTCATAATATACAAAAGCTAGTAAATTAATTTTAAATATTTGTATCAAAAACTCAAATTTATTGATTTAAATTTTGATTTGGGTAATATTTCCAAATCTAAATATTTAATTAAAATTCATCTATTTAAATTAGCAACTCCATGTGAAATTTCACCAATTTTTAGCATTTATAAATAGGAAAATGTGGCTGTAACTTTATATTGCACATGAGGAAAAGTTTTAGGGATTCAATTTTGTTTGTCAAAAGCTTATTGATAGTTGTAAGGTTTTGACCATTATTTCCTTTGTTAAAAGATTATGTCTAATCTTGCTTACATTGGGTAGTGATCTTATATGTAGCATTTGATTACATGGTGTAAAAACCATGTCACTTAATGCCAATAACATGAGCTAGGAGGTAGTTTTTATACATGCTAAAATCAAACATAACTACTAACAATCAACAATTGAACTAGAAAATTGTGAAACATCTTGGATATCCACACATTTGAATTGCAAAAATAACCCTCTTCATTTTTTAAAACTAGAGAAGAGAAAGCACTTGCATTGTTTAAAAAAACATACTATTTGTGAGAGATTGTAGTTGAGAGAGAAATCTCCATTACCAAAACAACACAACAATTTGAATGAATGTGATGTCATATAAACTTCAACGGAAAAAACAAAACAAGAATATTGGAGATTACCATCCCCAAGCAAGATAGACATACACATACGCATCTAAAGGTGAGCCATAGTAAAATGAAATATGTCAACTTCTTTTTCAAAAGCATAGCAATAAATAGTTGATAGCGGAGGGTGATGTTGTGTGCAACCATTGCAAAAAAATCATATTTGAATTACATCTTTGAATTTTATTATTTATATTTATATTTATATTTATCCAACAATTATGGGAAGGATAGATGTAAATTGTGAATTTTATAATTTATTTTTTACATGAATCCAAATGATGATCCCAAACTATGTAAAGTCTAATAATTATTCAATTTGAATTAATGCAAAAAAAAGTCCCACAAAGATTTGGATTCAATTTTTTTAAAATCAATTTATTCATGATTTGAAGAATGGTTATTAGTGGTAAAAATTTTAAAAATTCACCTTCAAATGTTGATAAAAGTGATTCATACTTTTTTATGTCATTTTTGAATGTATATTGGATCACAATATGTAAGTTACATGAAAAATATTGAATCCTAAGTTGAATTGAAAACTTATGAACATATTATTAAAAAATGGTTACACTTACAATGCCTCATTTTATCACAAACTTATCTTGAACAACCTTACAATGAATGTTAACAAAGGTAATGATGAAAAAGTTGATTAACCTATGTTGTTAATAGTTACATGTACACAATCAATACATACTATGAAATATTGATTCATGATAGTCCACAATCTCACCCCCAATTGACATCAAATGAAACAAATGACACTTCAAACACTCGCCATAACTATTTCAATATTCACCCAAGAACTAAGTATCAACCCAATTGTTACAAATACATGTCCAACATCCATCCCTTACTTGCACAAAATGATATTTTTCTTGTTTACTATTATTTTAAAAATTCCCAACAATAGTGACACAATGGAAGAACAAACCCCATACTAGTTTCCATATTACAATTAAAATGTCTTTAATCCCACATGCTTACAACCAATTACTTTATGCATGCATCACTTTTACCAACATCCTCTCAATTGAAGCATGCATATGCAAGTTCATTCATTAATACTTGGACTCCTTAAAAAAATTCATCACACCCCACAACACTCCTATCAAGTTCATTATAAAAACACAACAATACATTTTAAGTAATTCATTTCAAGGTAGTGTAGTGGAGGAGTCATCCATGACTGAGTCCACCACAAAATACACCAACACTCTAAGCTTATGCCACTCTTGTTGTGCACAACAATACCAAAGAACCTAACTACTACACATGATTGCCTCCCTTAAATGTTCACCAAGGTCTAAGCTCCCCTTAACTTCTTAACCATGCGTGCAATCCACCATTGTTCCACTCACAAATCATCACTTTGTGCCAAATGCAACACCATATGACTATCATATTCACTTGTTCAACTACTTCCATCAAATTTCTCTCTAAAAACTCCCAAAACTCCTAAATTTGTCATGTGCCAACACACTACTTATGTAATTCAAAAGTGATTCTAACCTTTACTCCTTAATTTTTTCCTATTTTATTTTATGCTTACACCACTTCTTCATTGCGAACACCTCCTCTGATCCCATTCAAAACATAATCTACATTGCAAGGACCACCACTTCAAGAACATCATTGCAAAGGTCCTTAAAAAATCAATGCAAGGGTCAAGATCGTGGTCTTAAATACAAAGGTCCTCAAGAATATTCAAAATCTCTCATAAGTAATAATAAACTTGAAGAGGTGGAAGGAAGTGGTATAAAGTTTGAACCACTTACCATCTCAACATTTTTTGCCTTAAAATCCTTTTCATTAAGTACGTGTGTAGCTATTTCAAAAGACCTAAAATTGGTGATTGCATCTATGGAATTATTCAATTGGCTATGGATAGTAGGAGAAGGAGCAACATTCACTTTCACAACAAAAGAAAAACCTAAATGTTGCAAATATTTTGTCTACACTTATTTTGTCATCATCACCACCTTCATCAATAGCAACATCACCATGGCCATCTTTTGAAAATCATACCTTGTTCCAATAATCACAATGAAGCATATGCAACTTAGCAATCCAACATGTAGGAATCATAATGTGCAATTGGGTGCCTCTAGAGGAGGGATGCCAACAAAAAAAAGATGTTGTAGGTTGTGTTCTAGTAGAAGGTTCTCCTACTTGTACAACTAACTATCATTTTAGCCCTAACAAATTAATGTCTAGATTAACCATAATAACTATTGCATGATGTTTAATGAAAATGGTCATTAGCCAATGAATTTGAAGTGAGACATTTGACAAAAGCAATATAGACAAACTAAGAAGTTTCACTGGAAACTACCATTATTGTGTGACTTAATTGTTACGTAGTGATTAGAAAAATGTTGAGAATTTCAAATATGCTTTGTCACTCCCCACAAAAGAAAGGGTATTTTCCAAGTACTTTTGATTATTGACATTTTCAATGTTGATATGGCCCTTCGCAAAGATCATCACCCCATGGAAACTCTCTTTTAGGTTAGTAGTCACGTGGTCTTTTGTCTTAAACTACAATTTGTAACTTTGGTTTATGTGGAATGGGGTTGCTTATTTTGAGTGCTAACATTTGATACTAAATTAATAAATTTTATTGAATTGTGTCAATGACCTTTTTGAGGTGGACTTATGAAGGTTAAGTTCACTTTTGTTGACATAATGGTCAATTAACAATTTAACAACTATCATGCATTTTTGCACAACAATGGCCCAATGTGGAAAAATGTATAAATTCTCTTTATTCAATTTCTTGGAGTACATGGATGGAAGTCATGTGATATACTAACATGTAATGCCCTATGCCAAAATAAGTACACTAATAATGGAAGACTTTATAAAGAGTAATTTCCCTCCCACAAACTTGGAGGGAAATTATGAATTGTTCAAGGGATCTCCCTCTTTTACATCATGTTTGGCAGGTTTTCAGACTTCTTCATAAAGAGATTTCAATTTTCATCCACTCAGTTACTTATTTTCATCGTGAAAATGGGCTATGGGCATTACATTGGGTAACTCAACTCATTAGGAATAGGGAGTTTTTGAAATAACTTGCATCAACTCACACCTCGAAGGAGATTATTTCATGAATTCCATGTTCCCAGGGCATTACCCTACACATTAAAAAAAACATTGCACTATGAAAAATATTATGAATCATGTGCCTCCTTCATGTCTATACTTATGTTGTAATAATGTTTGTTTGTTAACATGGCTTTTTCTCCTTGTCTTTTAGTAACAAAGTGAAAATAAAAAACATACATGTATGCTACCAAAAACATATATCATTTGGTCTTCATTTTGGAAGAATGAACATTAAAAATTGAACTATAGGGGAGAAAAATAGTGTTCATGAAGGCAAACTTGGAGAACATAATGAGTTCAATGAAAGATAGCTTAGTTTTCTATTGGCTTTCTTTGGATATTACTTGCTTGACGAGAGGTAACATTGTTTATAAGAGGTTGTAATCAACATAATAAGTTACTTCAATGTAGCTAGGTTCATTTGTGTAATTATTAGTTATGTGCTAAAACTCACCACAAAACAACAAGTACTAAACCAAGAAAGGAATGTTGAATCCCTCTTCATGTCATCCGATTTGTAAATTTTTTTGTGAAGAATACATGTGTATGATCTATCTCTTTGTTTGTTTGTCATTACTAAAAGAATGCAAAGTGTTTCAAATAAACTATTATCATGCATTGGTTGGGGCATCACATTTTCATTAAAAATTGCCAAGAAAAAATTATAAATATGTCTCAACAAATATTTATGGTTGGACATTTTTACCTTTGAAAAGTATAAATAATTAAATAAACTACCATTACATGTCCATACATGTTTTCAAGGCATGTAGCTTACTTTTCATGGGAGTTAAGTTAAATTGAGTTTTGCAATCATTAAATTTTCAGCTGTGCATTTTCTTAACATGTGACTCAAATGTCCAAAACTTTGATCACATGTAAGTTAATTACATCATCATACATGTGACAAAAATTTTGGTTGCATTCTAAGTTTTAAAATGAAAAAGGAATGTGACAATTTTTTTTTCTATAGATTTATGGATTGAATTCTTCGATGTATTGTTTATGTATGTATTTTTAATTGGGTTCCTTTCAATTACCTTATATTTTATAAGGTGAAATGAATTTAAAAAAAAAGAAATATAAACATTTAAATTTATTCTATAATTTAAAATATTCTAGATGAAATGATGAAATTTATCTAATTTATAAATACTTAAAGGTATGATTCAGGCAAAAGCACTAAGAAATGGTGAGGAGGATGACCATGTAATTTGTTGATAGCTATGATAACAAGTTGGAAACTTCCAAAATGTGTACATACTACACCTGCCATCATTTTAGTTCCAAATAGAGGCCATCAAGCTTCCTGCAAAATGCTCACAAATTGGTCCAATATGCTTATTAAGATTTATATAATCATTTATATAATCAGTGCAAATTGTTTTATATTTTACTTTGTGCCACCTTGCCATCTTCAACCTCCATTTTGAAAAACCATCTATATGCTGTAATTGCATATAATCCTTGCAAGGATGGATAGTTTTATAACCTGGTTTTGTGGGAATACTTCAGTGCAATTTTTGACTCTCTTTGTTTTCTTCTTATCTAAGGAGAGTTTTAGTATTTTGGAGATTGTGCAGAACCCCATGACAAACATAAGAAACTGTTGAATGACAACAATGTTAACAAAAAGAGACTCAGCCTCAAAAAATCCGGGTCTGACACACAATTTAGCAATGATTCAGTCTCAACTGTCAAGATAAGAATTAAGAGAAACCCCACTTGGAATGAAGCAAAACACTAGACAAAACAAACAAATTATAGTCTGAAGATAATAGACCATGTGATGTAATGACCTGAAACAAAGTCTCTACAAAGTGATGGGAAGAGAAAAGACCCTGTGATGTACTGACCTGAAAGAGAGTCTCCACAAAGTGATGGGAAGACAAAAGACCATGTGACATACTGACCTGAAAGCGAGTCTCCTTCCAAGATAGGGTGATGAAAGTTTGCTGAGGACTGTATCAACAGTCAAGACGTCAGCAGTCAAAAGTGCTCGGAAGACACCCTCTTCTCTCCTGTGTGTAGTGACAACAATCCATCCAAAACTCTTAGTATTCTTCCGGTCATTATGTAACAAACAAATCATACAAAAGAGGTATTTCTTGACAGATATTTCTTAGTTTGTCTGCACCACTTGTGTAACATGTTTTTCACTTCAGGTTCATTGCCCAATGACCCTTTTCATCAGACATCATGCAATGAGCAATGATTGTTGCTATAATCTAGACACACTGATTTGCACCTCCTTTCATTGTCAAACTCATCACAACTCCAATCTAAGATCTTCAATGTTTGAAGGGGAGGAAGGTCCTAGTTTCCCCTAAGTGACAACTGAAAATTTTTTTTTGCCATATTGGATTCTCCATCTAGTAAGGAGATGTTGATATCAGCATGCTGGATTTTGCCCACCACCCCATTGTTTGCTCTGTCTAGACTGTCTACCTCTCTAATCCCTGGATGTTTGCACCCTGTCTGCTTGAAAGATAACAACCTGTAACTGCAATCACAAATGCACATGACAAACAATACAGTAAGCTTGTAAATCATCAAGCTGTATGAACAATTCCTTTGTAGACAGTGAAAGCCTTCATTTGACAGTGAGACATGGTAAGCCACTTCAAAGATTTGACTCATGCACTTAAACATGTACTAGAATGCAAAGAGAAGTATGCTTGGCCCCTTAGAACCTGCAATGTTTGCTCACTGTAGAGACCACCATAAAGCACTGTAGGCTACCTGAGTCAAAGGTGGAAAAAATTACACAATCCAAAATTCAAAACAAGACATAGGTTCAAGGTTTTGTCATCTCATACAGCTACAGAGTCAGGTCCCGCCTTCCAAATTTTGCCTCACAGCAGACACATCTGCAAGTACAATTGTGGCAGAAGCTTGAAACAGCTTTCTCTGAAGGGGAAGGTAATACACCAAATTAATCTTAAAGCAGTAAAACATTCAAGACATACACTAGTGCTGCATCATCATGCAGAAAGACAGTAGTCTCCTGGTTATTCACCCTTAGTAGTTCGATGTGTCACAGATGCAGGAGTTGAAGCTGCAGACATGGCTAATGGGGACAATCCCAATACTGGCCCCTGTCCATTTCCAGATGTTAGCTGGCTTGGTGCTGCTGGTTCTGATGCAAAGCTCCCAACCACCACCTACACATCCAATGTCAAAAAAATAACACAATTCCTCACTGTGATTAGAGAGCCAAAAACTTCCAGGAAGGTGGATCTTTGGAACTAAGGACCTGCAAAAGAAATAAAGAAAAACACACACCCCCAAGATTGAGTTGCAAGTTCAATGGAAGGCTATATACCTACAAAGTAGATCAGTGTCAAAAGGTTTAGGGTTTAGGGTTTATATACACATGCATACTGCATTTCTCCGCACATGGAACATTTGAAGCCAGCAGCAAGCTGCATGCTATATATAAAGAATCAATTCCATCTAGGACCTCCTACCAAGAGCAAAAAGAAGACAAAGGAAATATCATAATACTGAGACTCTCTACATCCTGAAAATACTTGAGAGATAACAAGATAACAAGGTCATAGAGTTCAGATCTAACAACATACCAGTACACAGGAAAAAGAGGAAACACAAACCAACCCAACCCTAATACAAAGAGAAAACAAGAACCAAAACAAAACCAATTGTAAGGCACAATTTCAATAACAGTGACAGCCAATAGAATATTGTCCAGTGACTTTCTCCACCAACATGTATGGTATTGACCAACTTCCATAACATCCCAACTGACTTCACCAGCTGCCAGCAGTGGGTGGAGGTCAATGTCATATAGCAACATACTGAGCTTCTGTCACAACAGGAGTAACAGGAAAACTCAGCCATGATGCTGGCTAGCTCAACAAAACCTACACAAGAAAAAGACCAAAACAACCATGAAGAGAGAGCAACACAAAAAGAGTGGGCAGAAAAAGGAAGAAAACAAAACAAAAGGCAAATATATTTGTGAGATTGCAGAGAAAACTCCACAATAACACATTGCAGGTCACACAAGAATGAGTGCAATCATAACCTCATGAGCATCACTCACAAAGCGTTAGACCATCACCTTCATCATAAATAGTAGCGACAAGCTGCCATAAATCCCCACTCAATCAGCTCTTAATGGTGAGTGTGGATATCCAAATAACAATCCACTCTAATTTTCAGGAAAACCATTATACAAACCACTGGGTCCTGAGTTTGTCACAATCCCAAGACCAACAGAAAGACTCAGTTTCACATCAGCTAGAACCCAAGAGACAAAGCTAACAAAAAGTCAACAGTATCCTCATTCAAGCTACAACAAGAAAACAAAAGAAAAGACCAAAACAAGAAAAGAGGAAGAGATAGAGAGATCCGAGACAGAAACTTAAAGAGAATGAACCGGAGTCCAACCTTGATAAACTGCAAGTCCAATTTAACATATACTCCTTTTCTCTTCAGCAGACTAATTAAGCTCACCAGCTGAGCTATGAGGAACTCTTAGCTTCAAAGCCTTAAGTACCACATTTTTGGCACAATTTGACACATTGAAATCCACAAGAGGCCCACGACAGAGACAAGAAGAAGAAGACAAAGAAAGGAGAAACCAGCACAATACCCCAAAGAGACAAATATTTTGATAAAAACTAAGAACTTCTCCATACTTACAACTTAAGTCACACTGAATAAATTGAGGGATGACCTCATAAAAAGCTTACAGAGATTTCCAATCTGACAACGTATCAGCCAACAGAAGAGCAGGGGGAGAAAAATAAAAACAGAACTGAGGAGTAGTTTGGACAACAGTGACAGTCACATATGCTCATTTAAGAGGAACCCCAAAGCATCAGTGCAAAGGCAGAATGCTAGTCCAGCTGGCTGTACTCTAGGTTTCAATTATGAGCTCCTCCAGGAAACTTTGTACTTGCAATATTCTCATATTTCCAGTAAGTAACTTAAAGAAGCTTTTCTTTGAAAGACACAAACTCAGGATTTTTCCCTTGTGTAATTCTTTCAGCCACTCTAAACCCTTGTTCTTCTCAAGTTCATTAATGAGTGCCAATGCATGGAGATCACACTTTCAAGAACCAGAATTTAGAAGAACAGAAGGAACTCAGACACCAGGCAACCTTATTTTGAAGATACCTTTATGGGAGAAGCTGCCAGGAGCAAGCCTGCCACACTACCACCTATGACACGCCCATCAGCGCATGCCAAGGAAACACTTAACCCACCAGTTCGTTGGAGATTTCCACCTCTGGGTTCCGGTGGGAAAAATGAGCCCATCAAGGAGAGAATCTCGTAGCGCCCCTGCAGACACCCATCAAAGAAAAATCCTGGGAAAGGTAGGTTATCCAGCTTCATAGCTATGAGAATGGGGACTCCAGACCTTGAAAACACACAAAGTTGGCAGCATTAGCATTCCTGCTGTTAAGGCGGACTTACAGACACTGATTTTCTGTATCCAGAGTGCAGACTTGAATGAAGCCTCTTATCATATAAAGCCTGTTTCCTGTTTGTCATTAACAGAAAGAGCAACAAACAGGAATTGCAGTTCAGTCTACTTACTTGATAAGTAACTGTGCCCCCTGATGTTGACTGTTGGCGTAGAGTCACATTAGAGATGACACCATTAGCTGAGATTATACACACCGCACGTGGCCCAACCTGTGCAAATGACATGATCTTTCTGGCCACATCCTGCATGCCAACGTCAAGATGGCTGACATGATATCTTGACATACCAATCCAAACAAAAAAACTTTGCAATTGTTAATTTGCTGCTATTTTTTAGCAAACCCACAAAACTTTCTTAACAACTAGAGGGCTGACTTGTGGACACCAATTACAAACTTCATACTGTTTTACTTTTTATGCAGTGGAAGTATCCCTTAAACTGCAGACCTTCTATCTTCCTAGCAGGAATTCCAGACTTACCTGCTAGTGCTGCATGAATTCTCAATCCTCCCTTAGTTTAAATTGCTAATCAGTCACCTGAAGGCTTTCATAATTTTAGCAATTACCATGACATCTTTGTTGTTGGAACATTTCTGTACAGAAACACCATGACTCACAATGCTTTGAACCCAGGGTTGAGTGAATAGTATTGACTACATATTACAAAAAGGTGTGTCTAGCACAGTCAAAGTCAATCTGCATAATATATGCATGACCTGTAAACACTAAACATACAGACACCAGTGCAGTACAGCATTATGCAGGATCCTAGTACAGGCCACATTGGATTTGTTGTCTGAGGGCCCAAGCACATAATTTCATTCAAAGGATTTCAAAGGAGTACCTCTCTGACTCAACTCAGGTGGGACTAGTAGTATAGAAGAGCTGGGAGATAGATTTGGTAACCAACCTCGCCATCTGCAACTGTAATGATGTGAGGAGTGAAGCCTTGAGCTGGAATGCCTGCTAGCACAACCATTGTTCTATTCACCTCAGATTTGCAGAATGACAAGATAGTTCTGAAAGAAACTATTGAAAGGAGCAAAGATCAAATACCTCTTCAAAGGTCAATGTGAAACTACCTGCAGTGAAAGCCCCCAACTGTTGTTTCTTGCCAGAACCTGGAGGTCGTCCTCGGCCCCGTTTCTCTGTTCCTGGAGTTCGTGGGGAAGCTGCTGGCAGAGTGCCAGGTGCTTGGATTGCAAGTTGTGCAGTTCCTGGTATGACATACTTGCGAGGTCTTCCTCTCTTCCGTTTAGCAGGCTCAGTCCATTCCATACCACCTGGACTGATGTCCATGCTTGTTCCCATGCCTAGGGACATTCCCACAATAGAATGGGGACCTGAGTCTGTACCATCTGTTGGAGGGATAGAGCCAACATGAGTCATTCCTGAAAATGGTGGTAATGTTCGTACTGCAGTAGGTGCATGCAGACCTTGAGCAGGTCCAGCCACCATGCCCCCTCCCCAGGCTCCTGTTAAAGCTCCTGTCTTTATTTATGAAGTCCAACCTTCACCTTGGGGTAGGGGTTGCAGTTGGGATAGGGATCGCAATGGACGCCCATCAATCACCTATATGCCAAGCACTCCAAGACTCAAGAAAAGTTCCACATGAGGCACAAAGCAAATCCCACAAATGTGTTCAGGAACACTTGAAAAACTGCTTGCAGCTTGGAGCTGATTACATGGCATACTACATGTTCGCAAGAATTGAAAGATATATGAGATTGCTGAGAAAATTCCACAATTTTGAAGGTAACAATAGTTTTGGCCGAAGTAAACACAACAAGAATGAGTGCAGTAATAACCTTATGAGTTTCACTAACAAAGTACTAGGCCATCATCTTCATCATAAATGGCAAGTGACTAGCTGCCATTGACTTCATCAGCATGGATAAGCCTAGAATAGTCTGTTCAGGCAAACAATCATGAAAAAAACCTGCATCCTTGAGTTCCAGTTGCTATTTCTGGAAGCAGCCACAAGACCTAGTAATGATGTTGGCTTAGCACTAAAGATATAGCTCCCATAAATATCATGTACCTATGAGATTGCAGAGAAATCTCTACAACACTTTGAAGGTAGCATGCCAACAAGTGTGGTCATAACCTTATGAGAGTTACTCACAAAGTGTCTGACCTTCTTCACCTTTATCATGAATAGCAGTGACAACCTGCCATGACTACCTACTGACTTCGTGAGCCCTCAACAGTCAGTATAGATAAGGGCATAATAATATACCCAAAATTTTGAGCAAGGCATTACACAAAATCTTGCCCTGAGTTTCTGTCATATTTCTGGAAGCAAGAGGAAGACCAAGTCATGATGTTGGCTACCACTCAAGAGACACAGCTAATCCAAAATGTCAATAATATCCTCATTCAAGCTGCAACAAGCTTGTGAGGGTAACCTCCAAATTTCAATTTAGCTTGTCCCATAAATACATAACACAGAGTGGAATGAACCTTACAACACTTCACACATGCAACAAAACGACTGTTGCATCAATACATTCAGAAAATGGGGACTTCAGTTGCTCTTTCAAAGAGCTCTGACATTGTGGTAATTCAGACTCCCAATCCAGTAAGGCATCAGACTGTCTATGGTCCTTGACTAGTCTGGTATGACTGACCCTGCATGATAACACCCTGAGCAAACTGATATTACTGACCTATATGTCTGCTGAATCACCTCCTGATGCATTCTCTTAGTCTAGCATAGGAGTATGACTTTTCAGTGTGTCATTGATATTGTTCAGGTCTTTACTTAGTTGTCCCATCTTTTCTAGTTTCTTGGCTCATGCAAACTTAAACCATCCAGACACACCCAACAGGCTCAATCAGACACAGTCATACTGTTTATGCAAAGCACGTGCTTTAGTTTCTTTGGCTGCACCACATTTGCTGGGGACAACCTTACAACGAAGGCCACAGGTGATAGAATACAAGCTGAAGCCATCAAGCAAGCTGACCTGCTAAGCTGTCTTCCCACAGTGTGCTGTCACCATCCTGACACAATTCTTGCAAAACACTCTATTTCTTCTTCCTCTACAAAACTGGAAGAAGAAAGCCTCATTCTCTCTGCATCCTGTACATACCTTAGAATTGAATGGCAGATCTCCCACAAAAAAAGCAGATATGTGAGGCATGCATACTCAGATCCTAGTTAGGATTTTAGACCATATCCAAGCTTGAAGTCCATTCTGTATAGCTAAATGAAGGCTTCTTCTTGGTATGGTGTTGTCATTCTGCAGCACATTCTTTGTTGCTGCTTCGAACATGAAGTTCGTGCAGAGTTCTTCTTTCCCGAGCTATATTACAGACATCGACACGTTCACTCCAGCCGTTCTCCATTTTCTCTGCTATAAGAAACATAACTCTCCCCTCAAACAAGGATTGAAAGCGACGGGCTCACGCAGAGAACGGAACAACGAGAATTACACGGACACAGAAAATGGCGATCCTGTTATTGCCCTCTCTTTGACGTGGTGGCTACTACACGAAGGTCATCCTCCTCTTCCGCCTGTTCAAGTTCGTCTTACATACTAAGTGGTCGACAGAATGAATGCTTTATCAAACTGGCGAGCAACAAAATCTCTCGAACAAGAATAGTGCCAATCTTCGTTGAGCACAGGGACATTTCACAGTACAAGTTTCAAACGTTCTAGCATGAGCGTAATCAAAAGATAGAGAGCCAAGAAAAACACGACAGGAAGCGAGACAGAAAACAGACAGGAAGAAGATTCACCAATTGATAATACAAACACCAAAAACGTTCGAATCGCAGCACGCACATAAAAACCTAGCACACATCATTGCAGCCCCCACATATTCGGCAACGACGACGAAAAGGGGGGCGGGGGGGGGGAGGGGGAGAACAACAACATCAACAACAACCAATGAGCGCATAAGTACCAGAAAAACAAGAGCTGGAAAAAGAAGGAAAAAAAAACACTTACGAGACTGCAGTCAGGATATTCGTTTGTGCAAATATGACGGAGAAAGTGAAGCAGCACTGGGCAGCAGAAGAAAGAAGAAGGAAGAAGAAGAAGAAGAATAGTCCTCCCCTGCACAGAAGTATTGAATGGGGTCAGAAACCTCTAGGAACAAAGAATGCTGCAGAAAAAAAAAAAAAAAACAGAACAAACCCAATTGCACAAGTATATGATGATGCTAGTTCAAAACACCGACGCTAGAGACATTAACAATGAAACACGCCCTTGTTGCGGCGACAACAGTAGCTAGCAACGACAAAGATGACGACGAGTCCTCTTGTTGTCGTCCTTCCCCGGTTCTGAATGTTTTTTCATTTCCGCTCTCCTCCTCTTTCCGCGCAAAGCCCCGCGTCCCTTTTCCGCTTGACTGGGTCCCATTTTCCGTCAGCAACGATCACGAAGGGCTCATTAGGGTTTTGAACATGCACGTCCTCTCTCTCTCTCTCTCTCTCTCTCTTCGTGGGTCTATTTTCGGATGGGTCGGTTTCCGTCACAAGCGTTCACGCATCTCAATTAGGGTTTGGCGCTCTCTCTCTCTCTCTCTCTCTCTCTCTCTTATGGAGCAATTTTTTGCCTTGCCTACCAAGAGTAGTTTAGGCTTTCACAGAACTTTAATTTATAATTAAAATGAAATTTTTATATTTAATCATGTATTTAGTTAATTTCAAACTTTTGAAAAGTTTTAAATTAAATAAATGACCTTTTGGGAATTGAAAATTTTAAAAAGAAATTTTGATTTGGAGATCGCTATACAATATGATGCAAAAAATAGATCTATTTTAATAATGATTTTTGCCTCACTAAATAATCTAAACAAAAGATTTTTTTCAATGTTTTGTTTAGTAAACTTGATGTAAACTATCATCAAATTTGAAAAGTCCAAAATTAACAGTTTAATTCATAATTAATTAAAAACATGTTCTTAGCTTTTTAAATTTGATTTTTCTTCCTTTTGACATCAAGGAAATCATGGCATGCTTGGAATAATTAATTAGTTCAAACTTCAAACCTACAACTAAAGTTTAAGTTAAATTTTTAATATATTTTATGAAACATGTGAAATAAAGGGGTGTTTTTAAAATATGTTATGAAATAATAGAATATTAATAATAATAATCATCATTATTTATGGAGGATAATGATTTTTTTAAATTTCTCTTTTAAAATATTTGATTTACTTTTTTATTTTACATCTTGTATCTTGCTTTTAATTGTGTTTTTGGATTTCACATGAAATCATTCTTTTGAAATTCTACCCAAGAACTTAATTTTGGGTTCATATTTTCACATATTGATTTCATGTCTTTCCACTTGGATGGATGAAGGCAACAACAAAAATTTATGGGGTTTCTAACATAAAATGAAAATACATGTGTTAATTTTCCTTTTCATATCCATGTAAGTGGGTAGGGGCGGAAATGAAGTGATTAGGCTTCGAAATGGTAGGTTTGGATATTGACGTAGACAAACAAAACAAATATCATTTTAAATAAATTGAAAAATATTGAAAATATATTATATGTATATTTTCATAATCCATTTTTAAGCAACAAGTTTACATTTAGGTCAATTATAGAATTTATTTCTTTTTCAATAAATTACATTCCATTTTTAGCACATCATTTGGAAAAATATGAAAGTAACTTCCCTTGGACCTCCTAACCTTTTGTCATGATTGCATTACACAAAATGTTCATGGACATAGTGTGTTAGATGCAAAATATTTTAGTGAAGCAAATTGTTATAAATGAAATTATATTTTTAAATCGTAAATCTAAAGGCTTTCAAGTCCTTAAGGTGTTGAAGTTGTTATGGTCATGGTTGTAATCCAATATGTACAATGAAATAGTGCGTAAAAAAGGAACCATTAATAACTATTGTTGGCCTAAACCCTAAACCCTAAACTCAAAACTTCCCCATGAATGACTTTGTGTATGCCAAGCCATTGATGAGTGTGGAGTTCAAGATTTAAGATGAAATCTCATATAGGTCCTTCAAACATATGCTTCATACTTAAATAGAGGCTTAAAGAATCAATGGTTTGAATATTTTTAGTCTTATATGTATACACATACAAGGCTATCATATTAATCTAAAGAATACACATAAATTGTTTTGCATCAATGAATTGAATGTGAAATATCATTGTAACATACCACATTATAAGTTTTTAAAATTAATTTCTATTAGGCTCAGCAAAAGAAAAAATAATCCCTAAGAACAAGATGAAAAAGTTTGTTACAATAAAAAATTAGTTTAAGGTCTTAGAAATGAAACAATAAACTTGAGTCCAAAAGTCATTCAAACATAGAAAATAAAGTGTATTAACCTTTTTTTTTAATTTTAAAAATTGATATAAAAATTGAAAAAAAATTCAATTGGAAATTGCAAAAATAGTTGGTTTTACATTATTAGATTAACCCAAAAAATCCAAAATTTCCCAAATTTTTGTTCAAAAAATGTCAAAAATTGTTTTAAAAAAACCTTTGATTAACCCATGTACCTTCTACACATGGGTTACAAATATTTTAATAATAATATCAAAACATGTGAGTTTTACCCATGATTATTAAAATTAACCATAAAATCACCTTATTTTTGGGCTTTGACCTTTTAATCCATGTTTCATCTTCAATTTGAGTGCATGCATAAAATGAATGAAATGAACCATCTTGTCATGAAATTGGGTATCAATTCATAATATTGCATGATGTTATTTTGACAAGGTTTGATTTAACGAAACATTTGAACAATAATAAAAAACACATGAAACATGAATCCAAAACTAGGGGTGAAATATTTTGTGAGGACCAATTTAGGTGAGAAAACAAATTTGGCCCCTATTATATTCATATGTATATTGGTTTCATCTTGAGTTCTCATTTTGTCCCTAGTTTTAGTGAAATTGGACCCCAATAGCCTCAATTTGGAATACTTTATCAACATGATTATATTGTTTAACAAGAGCTAAGTTAATAGAATATGTTTTTGTTGAAGTGTGAAAATAACCTACGTGACCAATCAAATTATTAGGATGAGAGCATAAATTTTTTTTTTATGAGTTCCTTTCAATAAATTAACATTAAATGTTGTAATAGATGATAACCTCAAAGGCTTATGCCTATGTGTCAAAAAAATTGAGGTGAATGAAATTATTCAAATTGGTGTTTTGAATTGTTTTAAAGACTTGATATAGTGAATTGGTGTTTAAATGTTGCATATTTTTCATATGTGATTTTTGAAATTAATTTCAATGTCCCAATTTGTATTAATGTTATCCGCATCAATATTTTCAAGCTTTCTCCTCACGAGCGTTGTGGCTTTAACTTGAAGTTTGTGACTAAAGGTAAGGCATGACAAGGGGAATGGGTCAAAAGAGTGTTCTAGGATTCAAACACATTTTCATGAGCATGGGAAAGTGCAAGGACATGAAGTTTCAACATTTTCAAATGGATTTTCATTTCGGGAGTTGAAATTTCACAAGTGTTTTAAGTTTTTGGAACAAGGTTTGAAAAAACAAATCTTATCAAAATTAAGGTTTATTTAAAATGTTGGAAAGGTCTTGAAAAATAAATATTTAAAATGAGCTTGAATTATTCATTTGAATCACAAGTTATGACCAAAAAGAAGGTTGAAATTCAAATTGATAATTCAATTTTCAACAATTCAAACTTATGAAAAATGAGTCAAATGACCATTAAATGAAACATGTAGTAAGGTCATGGAAATATTTTTTTAGGGGCAAAAATAATTTCTTTTGATCTTCTTCTCAATTGAAATTTTTTATATGAAAGTTATGAGTTCACAAAGTTTTTGAATTCATAACTTGACAAAATCAAAAAATTTCAAAGCTCCCATTTTGAAGTCTCAAATTTTATTGTCATTTCAATGTTGTCTTTACCACAAATTACAAAGTATATTATAAGGAAGAGAATGTTAACTATTTTCAAGTTTGGGTTATGATGTGTTTTGTGAATGTGAGTTCCCCATGGTTTGCCCATGCAGATTTGTGGTTTTGACAATTTACATTAATTACCATTTTTCTTGATTTATGTAGATTGATTTCATTTTAAACTCAAACTTGTAAGTTGGTCCTAATCTCATTTTGAAGTTGACACACTTTTCTTTTTTTTGGTGAAAGCTAGATAATGTGCCTTGGGTTTGCATTTCATTACAATATAAAAAAATAACATGTTTTTTACCCCTAATACCTTTTGACAAATCTAGTGATACATTGATGAATTTCAAAAATCAAACTTCATTAGTTGATTATCCATTGACATGTTTGGTACAATAAAATTGTCCACAAAATAATTCTACCTTTAGGCCTTTGTTTTATCCTCAAAGGTTGTGTGTATGCAAAGTTAACAAATTTATTGAAACAAAATTTTAAATAAGGAAATTATGTATTTATTGCATACAATTTGCATACAATTTGAAAGATTTAATGAATAGCTTATTATCAAAGCACATAAATGAACACTAAAATTATGCATTTTTTTTAATCCTCGTCTATTAATCTCAAGTTGCATTTTCATCAAATGGAGGTTTTCACCCTAAATTAGTTGATTTTATGGATAATTATAATGAACAAGTGATATTTGAAAAACAAACTTGCACAAAACTTCTGATCATTCATTTGTCATGTGCATTATTTAACTATTTTTTGTTTTATTTTTTGGGCTATGGGGGGACCAATGTTATTTTTTAATTTTTTTGTTTATAACCAAAGTGGCAATCATCAATAGGAAGATGTAGAAAAAAAATAATGATCATCCTAGGAAAATTTAGCCAGATCTAGCTATAAACCAAAAGTAAAGTATATAAGTATTTAATCATTCATTTATATTTTTGGCTACACAATGAAAACCTTGTATAAAAATTTGACAATTTTTACTTTTTATATTCCCCTCCCACCTCCACTTCTAACCATTGAAAACCCCACAATCATTTCTTCCAAATATTTAATATTTAATATTTCTTTTTGGTGAAATATTATTATTAAAAAAAACACTATGGGGGAAGATGTAGATAAATATTTTCTCTCCTCTTAAATTTGTTCACATGCAACCCATAAAAAAGTATGGAATATATTTATTTTTATAGCCGGTAAAATTAACATGCATGGAAACGTGCACTTGTCCAAGTTTGAAATAAATGAGACAAAGTGAGTAGCCTAGAAGGCACAAAAAAAAAAAAAAAAAAAAGTATTGAAAAAATCAGCCATGAAATGGCAGACTTTTTGCATGTTTAAAAATGGGACAAATTTAAATACATTTATTGGCCTTTTAAAAAATTTAATTGCATACAAATTGGACAAGTGTACTTTTATGGGCATGCATGATGATTTTATTGGCACAATGGGCCATAAACAAAAAGCTACGAAAATAAATATAATTGCAACCTTTGCTGATACAATCCTTAAGATCATTCAGTCCTCCCCTTCCCCCAAATATAATTGCAACCTTTGCTGATACAATCCTTAAATCAGGAGTCCTCCTCCCCTCCCCCCAAATATAATTGCAACCTTTGCCGATACAATCCTTAAGATCATGCATCCTCCCCTTGCCCAAATATAATTGCAACCTTTGCTGATACAATCCTTAAGATCATGAGTCCTCCCCTCCCCCCAAATATAATTGCAACCTTTGCTGATACAATCCTTAAGATCATGCATCCTCCCCTCGCCCAAATATAATTGCAACCTTTGCTGATACAATTCGTTAAGATCATTGGCTCTCTAGTGCGAGCCCCCACAGACCACTCTTGAGAGGTTGTTGCAGCCATTCCCCTAAATTGAGGTGGACTGCAGTCAGCATCTGATTTGGAGGATAAGATCAGTGATCAGAGTGCACATGGTGTTGACAATGTTTTTTTGAAAATTATTAAAATTTAAAATTTAAAAAAAAAAAAAAAGGCTTTGCTTGCCACAATGCCCTTCTGGCTAGGATTGAATTAAGGTGACTTGTTATGGAATGGTCCCAGTCATGCCCATGCCTATGTACATTAGGACAAGCCATGTTGTGTCAAATGGTGATTTCACATCCCGGAGATAAGAAAGAGCCAGTCCAACAACAACTCATACAAGGGGGATTGTTTTTTAGGGGAAAAAAAAATTAAAATGGCCCAATGTCACCAGATTTCAAGGACTTTTAAAAATTAAAAAAATCGTCAGATTTAGAGAATACCATAATACCTTGGCCATTTCAACTTCACATGTCCGTTGAAAAATTAATTAATTTTGAATTTTTTCATTTCAACAAATGGAATATTCCTAAATATTCACTATTATCCTTCATAATATTTTTTTTGAATTGGAAGCAAATAATTTTTGAAAATTTCTAACATTTTCTGAAAATAGTATAATTAGTGTTGAATTGGCCAAGGTACTAGGATATGTTCAAAGTGTGTTGTGAGAATATAGCTGCACTCTCAAAAAAATTCTGCTTTCCTTTCTGACTGACCCCTTAGCCAAATTTGGCTAAATCCTCTTGTGGATGATTGCCATACCACCTACCTCACCAAATTGACAAAAATAAATAAATAAATAAATAAATAAATAAAAACCCATGGTGACCACCATCCATCCATTCACATTGAAATTTTCATACTTATTATAAAATCTATTTAGACATTTTGTGTTCTATTTTGCTTGTTGGCCTTGGTTGGTGTTTCTTTTTGGCTCT
>Ga0209611_10003089_pt1 | contig 29152 bp, 24 predicted proteins | sample S1TSphgellanicum_3_FD_187693 | JGI IMG/M metagenome (GOLD analysis project Ga0209611, IMG submission 187693) | Host-associated microbial communities from peat moss isolated from Minnesota, USA - S1T2_Fc - Sphagnum magellanicum MG (SPAdes) (version 2) | ecosystem: Host-associated > Plants > Peat...
CAAGAAAAAAACAATTATCACTAAGAAACGAATGAACTATTTCAAGAAGAGTGTTGAACTTCAAAAGTTGTCACATATCGTCATCATAAGAACATGAATGGAAGAGGAGTAGGAGTTCACCAACACATAATTCTTTCGTGCAAACCATACTTGCACACAAACCAAAAGAAGAGTGAAAACTTTCATCCAATGCACCAAACCAAAAAAAAAAATAGTTGCAAAAAAGGATGAAAATTGTTGCAAGCATTGACTGGCCATGCCATGAAGCAAAGAGGGAGCATAAATTTAGTTACACCAATGGTAAAGAGGATTTTAGCTTGAACCCAAAACCTTAACAAGTGGCGTCGCTTGGTTTTTTAAGGTTACTCAAACATGCCTTTACCCATAATCGTATATTTTTTACACCATTTTTTGGGGAGATCCAGGGCAATGAAATATTGGAACCATTTTTACAAAGAGAAGAAATTGATTTTTAGTTTCATCCAATTCATCTATAAGTGAAAGTTCATTCATTTTCCAAATACTAAACATGCAATTACAAGGTGCAAAGTGTTTGTGAAGGGGTTAGTAAGTGTTTGTTATGTTTTTTCCCAGCAAATGTAACCCATGTGCCTTTAGGGAGGCATATCTTTGCCATATCTCCACCAAATTCGGCAATCTAAGTTGCTATAGGTGTGCCTAGAGATGGGGCACATTTTGTCTTCAAACCTCATGACCAAAAAACCATTGATTAGTGTATCACATTTAATTTAATCTTTATATGTTCGATTATTGACTTGTCTACTCTTGTCTACTCCGAAAAAAGAATACAATAAATTGTGGTGGAACATTCCTCCCCAATCGCTCCCAAGACAATGCTAAAAGAAATTCAAAATCCAAAGCAAAGATTCAGCAAGACACTTAGCTTTTTCTTCTAAAAAACCACCTTCAACTTGTAAAGACCTCTATTCCATATAGTTCAATATAGTCCAAGCTTCGACATTTTCCCACCATTACCAAATCCATTGACAAAGCTTTGACAATCGCAATTGTTCTTAAAAGCAAACAACAAAACCCAAGCAAACTTAACACCCACAATTCTATTGCCTCCATGAATGTAAACACCTACACCCATCAAGCAAAACAAACCAACTACCAACCACTAAGAGAAAAATCCAATCACCATGCTAGTGACTGATTAACTTCATCTCACATCAAGTGCCATATTAGAGTAATCCGGTCGATCCATTTTTACTTTTTCTTCATTCTACTCATTTTAGGTCACACTTGATCCAAACGTAAAATCTCAACTGAAATTTAGTTCCAAATGAATTTTGAAAAGGCTAAATCTTGAGACCAAATCAATCTCCCATTCACATGCTTCATGTAATTTCATCCATAGTGCTCCCTGGCTTGAATTTAAGGTCCATACAAAGCCCAGAAAGATGTTAGCCTAGGGTTGAAGTATTTAATGAGTTTAAAAGCCTGGAACCCTAAACCCTAAAAGTTTCCCTGCAACCCTAATTTGTGTGGGTCACAGTTTTTTGTGCGCCGGAAGTTGGAGCTTCGACCGTCCTTTGCTTTGCTGTGAATCCTGGTGTTTTTGTGTGCTCGTATATTGTAAAACGACTTCATCGTCAACTTCGGGATAGAAGCCTTTCGGATCTACAAGAACAACCCATCTAATTGAATGCGTTTGGATCTACAAGAACAGGTAGAGAAGAAAGGGTTGTTGTTGGGTCCCCGGGTTTCTGGTGAGTTTGGTTTGGTTTCTGGGTTTTCACTGAAGCCAAGTTTTGTTGGTGTCTTCGGTCGGAAGATTTTTTGTTGTGTGGTGCTAAACAGGATTTTCAGGAACTTGGGGGGGTTGGGGTAGTGGCCATGGTGTCCTCTCAAGAAGCGAGATCACGCAACTTGCGGAATGCAGCCCTTGCTGCCATTGTTCCTTTACCTGCTATCCTTTTCTATCTCTCCTTTCTCCACCTTTGTCCCAATGGAAGCAATGAAGAAGAGAACCAAGTCCTGGACCAGTGGGGTTTTAGGGTATGCAAATTCGGAGAAAACCATCCTATTGCCTTTCTGAACATCATAGTTTTCTTCTGTTTCAGTGTTCTGTTCTGGATCATCAGCCTTTTCCAACACAGCACTTGGGTAAAATTTCTCTCTCTCTCTCCAGAGTATGATGCATGATTTGCGGAAAATTTTAACAGTGGGATTTTAGGGTTGAAGAATGTCCGGGGGTTTTATTGTTTTCAAACCCTAATCTAGATTGAAATTCAGCTGAATGAATTTTTGTTTTTGCAGCTTGTAGATCCTTATTGGACAATTGTGCCTGTGATGATTGGCTACTATTATAGCACACACCCACATGCCAAAAGTGATCCTTGGCGATCAACAACAGTGATGATCCTTCTCTGGGTTTGGAACATCAGGCTTGAGCATTCCTACTTCAGAAGAGAGAAGTGGCAATGGGGTGCTACAGAGGACTGGCGATTTGCTGATATGCGCAAACAATTTCAGGGACACTGGTGGTGGGCTTCATTTTTCCTTTGTTATATCTCCCAACAGGTACAAACTCTTTCTTCTCACCACTGTTGTTTGCAAGACTTCTCTACCCTTAATGTTCTGATTTTCCATTCAGACCATCTACTACCCATATTCCACCCATCTAAGACCATCTACAATCCCTCTACTACCTCAGGAGAAGACATCTACTTGTTTATTTGTAGAATGCACATGAGATGGCAACTACAGGGCACAAACTGCAAATCAAACATGGAGTTCTTCTTCTGGCCATGATTTGAGATTGCACATACTCACAGCCATGAATTGCATTTAGAAGAATGTGACAGAAGTGATGGTCTGAGGGATAAAAGAAACCAGACTGGCCAGATCAAGTAAAGGTAAGCCTCAGCTTTAATTGCATTTAAAAAAAATTGGGGAGATTTTCTGTTGGAAGTCACACACCTGGTTCAATTTATATGATTGCAGATCCTTCTTGTTGGCATTTGTCTTCCCCTCTACGCGGTATTCTCTAGCAATGCACCTTGGAATATGTGGGATACGCTTGCAACTCTTCTTTGTGGCACAGGCATAGTCATTTCATATTTTGCAGACTCACAACTTCATAGATTTGTCTCAAAGAATGAAAATTTGAAGGATTTGGGAGTACCTACAGAGCCTCTGCTCGAAACAGGATTATGGCGGTATTCACGGCACCCGAATTACTTTGGTGAGCAGCTGTGGTGGTGGGCCTTGGCCTTGTATGCATGGAATCTTGGGCAAGGGTGGCTGGTAGTCGGTACCATTGTCAATTCAGCTTGCATGGCTAAGGTCACAGTCATGGTAGAACAAAGGATGATGCAAAAGCCAAGCAGAGCAACAATATACCACAACTATCAACAGTCTACATCTGTCTGGATTCCTTGGTTCAAGTTGCAGCCGCAGAAGAAAGCAAAGAAGATAATGTGAAGTTTGTATGTAACTCATATTTTCTGTGATCTTGGCTTGTGTTTGGAAGTGTCTATTAGACAGTTATAAATTAAAGGAAAGTAGATAGCAAGCAGAAGAAAATTTCACTGTTCACTGAGAAATTGATGTGGAATTTTTAGCTGGAGCATAAGCTTAGATCAATGCTTATAAGTCTTCAAGCTCATATCCGAAAATGGGCTTGTGAAGTTCCAATTGCTTGGTGTGAGGAACTTTGTAGCTCACCTGTTGCTTGATTTCCAACCTTATACAGTTTGACATGCACCCAATTATTATCTATCTTGTATCTGACCTTCAGTAAGAAGTGACTAGTATGGTGAATGTGTGTTGGTTGCAGAAAATAGTGCTGTTTCTTGGTTCCTGTTTATTGAGCAACTATTGCTGCAATTCCTGGGAACAACACTAAAGCCAAAATAAGTTGCAATTATACCTTGAGCCTGCATATCATACATGTGACAAACCCACTTGCATCGTATGCATGGTAGAGGAGTTTGAGGATTCCACCAATGATCTTGTTTCCAGAGCCTTGTGTGTCCTTACCAATTCTTTCAACCTTATTGATTGAAGACTGACTTTCCTTCTGAGTCAGGAAAATGGGTTTCAGAATATTTTGTCAAGGTTGTCACCAGACATTGGAAAGTAGTTCCCTCCTTTCACAGGCATGGGTGCTTAAAGTTGGCTCTACACATCTCATGTGATGTTGTGGGGCTGCCAATCCATCAAACTGGAATACCAATTTGGAGTACAGAAGTTCATTGTGCAGAGTACCCTGATGTCATCTGTAAAATTCCAGGAGAGATTAATGCATGGCTCCTTCCAACAAGTGGTCACTAGTCATACAACTGCAGTGGAGAAGACTTGGAATGGTTAACAGTTCTGCAAAAGGTGGTGCATGCAAATCAAGCGCAATGTGGGGATTTGCTACAAGCACTGAGATTTATGGAGCAGGATACTATGACATCTGTCTGTAAAGTCCCAAGGGAGAATGCACATCTCGTTCCAACCAGTGGTTGCTAGTCAGACAACTGTGGTGGAGAAGACTAATGTCTCAAGCTTTGCCTTCTGCAGTGAAAATGAACTCCTGAATCTTGGTGCTTGTAGCAAACCCCCGCATCATGCTCAATGGCATCATCACCTTTGCAACATGGGGAGTGAGACTCTCTTGCTGTTTAACCATTCCAAATCTTTTTGATTGTAGTGAAAACATGAGTCGCCCAAGAAGAAATTTGTCTCCACGAGCTGTCCAATTTTGCTTATTCTTCTTAGAGGTATGAAACCCAAAGAGTAAGTAAGAGTTGCAAGGGTTGGACCTACTTTTGATTCTTCTCCGATCTTTTTCTGATGTTTTGTCTGAATGCATGGGCTTAGAGTTGCAGGTTTCCTCATGGATCAACAACATTGATTGGAAGTAGGGCAACTTTAAGATTGAAGACTTCAAAAACTTGAACTATGCATTCATCCTAATTCATGGATCCCTTTCGTGCATGAGTTATGTGAAGTTAGTGATGTTATTGATGAGGTTCCTTTGTAGACTACATGTGTAGAGCAATTGAAAGATGGGCAAAACTTTGTGGCGCTTGGTACATGATGCCTTTGATATACTTTCAATCCAAACCTAGTGGAATATGTGCAAATGGCAGTGTAAATTTGATATTGCATAAAATTGAATATTATGTGCATTATTGAGTTGGTTTTATACATGTGATACGAGTTTCAAGTCACAAAGTGATAATAATTACTAATTATATAGCCAAAACCTAATGGATGGAAAAAAGTGATTTTTTAGTCCACCCAAAATGAAAAGAAATCCTCTATTCAACCACACCCATTAACCTATTACAACTTTTGCATTAAATAGTGAGAAGGAATTGGACAACATCAAAGTTGTGAGATGATGAATCACAATGTGAAGAGGGTGTAAAATTCAAAAACCTAAAAAAGGGAATCTCATTTGGAAAATGCAATGTAGATGTGGCAAATGTTTTTTTTTCCGCAGATTTAGTGTTATCATCCATGCTTTTGTTAAATTTCTTTGCCATCAAGTTTTTGGCATGGCTTCATAAGGCCAAATTCTAACTTTTGTCTTGCTTTTGTTAAGAAACAAATCTTATCCTTAATTCAAAAGTAGAATGAATTTGTTATCAAACTTGATCATATCTCCATTTCCTAAGACTTGTGGCATGATCCTCTACTCATATTTGCAAGTGTTGATGATTTTGCACGAGTAATTGGAAACCCAATCTATAATATTTGGAAAATTATTAAAATGTATGGTTGTCTTTGATTAAGAACTCCGAAATTAGTGCCAAATTGATATTCACATTTAACTAATTGACATTTGGTCACTTTTGGTATTTTTTAGTATCCCTTGCATTTGGAGGGTATTATTTTTCTACCTATTGTTATTTACGAATATGTTAAATATTTATGATTGAAAAGTATGCAGATTTATTTGTAATTCAAAAAAAAAATTATTCATATTTTCAATTGCCATCTCTTTTAAGAATATTTTCATGGATTTTTTGGGTCTAGTTCATTTTCTTACATTTATAAAATTAAATAAAAAAAGACATTAGTTTGAACGCATGTCAATTTTTTAGTGGAAATGTAAACGACCTTTCTAATGAAAGCAACCACCTAAGCTAAATTCATGAATGCCTTGAAACTCATGGCCAACAACTAGTCAAATAAAGTGAAGATTTCATCTAGGCCTTGAAAAAGTAAAAAATGCACAACCATCAATTTATTCAAGGTTTAAATTTTAAAACAAACATTTAAGAGTCAATTGTTATATGCCAATTGTCATATGGGAATATTAAACATGTTTTAATCAATAGTTCAGGAAACCAAATTTCTCAAACAAGTTAAGGTACAGATGTCTTGTGAACATGACTTTAAACTTTGGGCCATGTCTTAGTATGAATCAAAGGGAGTTTTAATATACAATTAACAAAGCCTTGTAAATAATTTTAAAATACATCTCTCACAAGTTTTTTCATACTTTTTGGAGCCCATATGAATAAGTTATGAATATTTAAATTAAGGCATAATCCATCCCATAAATGATGCATAGGACCCCTCATAATTAATTACATTTAGGGCTATGTTCACATTCAAATTATGCTTATTAGTAGATAACTTTAAGCATTTGAACATTCTTTACTCTTGTTAATGATACAACATCACATATTCTATCAGTGTTCCCTTGAAATGGCTTTCTTCTATTTATTTACATCGTTGAACCTATAGACAACAAACAAATCATTTGAAGGCATGAACACATTTCTCAAAAACGCACCCATGAACACTTATATAAATGAAGAATCATCTCTTTGAATGCACATTAACTTGCTTTTGAAAGTGTTTCCATTCTTGAAAAGATGTTTATGACAATGTTTTATGATCGTCATCACCTAAGTGTCGGAGTGGTCTTCCCACATGTGTTTAGGATTTTCCTAGGGAACTTATTGGGAACATGCTCCATAAGACTTGATATTGGAGCTCCTTATGATTTTAGAACATCTCTCCTTATCACAAATTAATCCAAGGATGTTACCATTCTTGATCAATTGATAAGGTTTGACAAACTTCTAATAGTGGAACTTGAAGTTGCCATGTTGAACGAAAGAACTTTATGTATAAGCAATTTTATGTTAAAAGTTTGTAAACCATGAGATTGTGCTCTAAAAGTTGAAAACAATCTCAAGTTCATATATAATTCTTCAAAGGGTGCTAGTTACACGAACATACTTGTCACAACAAATGTTTTGAAAAATAATCATATTCTTAGGATTTGAAACTTTTAATGTCAACCTTAAAATGGTAGATGCTATTGAATTGATCTAAGAAAAACCTCTTATAACAGTTGGGAGATAAATCAATTGGCTAGAACAAAGAAAATTGTTGCAAAATTGAAGGAATGTGATGATCTATACAATAGAGCTAATTGCATGCCTTTTTCAATATTTCTTGAAATGTTGTTTTGTGTATGTAATGGAGGTGAAGGAACTAGATTGAAAGATGTACTTTAACGTGTACAACAAATCAATTTATAACAAACTTGATTATAGGAAGCTTATGCCAAAATACGAGGTTTGGCAATGTGAAGTCCATGAAATACTCACAAAAGCAAGAATTTTTGATGCATTGCCCTTGAAAATTGTCCACCTTGTCAAAGTAGATTATATTTGAATTAATATCACAATGTTGGTTAGTGGATAATTTTTTGTTTTCCCTCATGTCTTGCATTTGTATGTTGAATCTTCTTCGATCCATCATTTTTGTTTTCATTTGCTTTGCATCTCACTTTATTTTAATTTGTTGCCAATGACATTCTTGAATGATATAACATCATCACAAACCATTTTTAGTCTTGTTAGGAGGCATTGATGATGATTCTTGAATTAAGCAACAATCAAAGTCATGAAACATGAAGAAGGCAAAGGGTTGAGGGTGAGTCGATATGCCTCATGAAAAAAATTCAATGACTTTAATTGCCTAAACAAAATAAGGATGATGTCAAATGAAATTATAATCAATATTGAATTTTGGGGTTCACAATAGATTCACATGAACTTCACCATGACTCACGGATTCTTAAATTTGTTTTTATTAGATTGACATAGATTACATCATGACTTGGATTCTTAATAAAAACACTATTATCTTATAATATGCTCTATAGATAACCATCATCAACACACCTTCAAGCTAGCTTCAAAAATGGTTATGGGAAGGGCGTTCAATTTGTTGGGGATTAGTTCATTGAAATTCTGGGACACTTCACAAGGTACTACCAAATCTACAATTGTTTGGGCATTTGGATCTTTATGTCAAAATTTATAAAATTTCTTTTTGTAGGCAAGTGCTGAAAAATAGCCTAAAGATACATATTAGGAAATGTGTAAATATTTTTGCAATGCTTCACTTAAGTCTTAGAAAAGATTTGAGTATATTTACAAGGTGTTTATGAAGACTAATAACCAATTTTATAGTAAAATTGTTAGATTTTTTGATTTGTTGGTGCATTTTCTTAAAGTTTTGGGCAAATTTTAAAAAGTGCATAGATGAATGGATTTTGATTAATTGTTTTTGAACCATCATGAATCACCAAATTGATATTAATTGAAATGGTTAGGATTCATGAAAATTGCTATTTTGACATTAAAAAATCTCAACATTATTTAATTTTTGAAAAAAAGTCCAAATGAAGGTCTTGGTTAGTTTTTACTAATTTGCATCTTTGAATATATAGGAAGGACTCTTTTATTTGATTTCAAATTAATCAAAATTGCAACCAAAAAACTTATAAAATTTGAATTAGTAAAAAAGTCTTTAATTTTCGCAAATAGAAAAACCTTTATTGTTGAAGATAAACAAGTTATGACATTCATGGTGAGAATGAATGAGATAATTCAATAGCTTGATCACAAAAAAATTAAGAAAAGCTTAATGAAACACTCAAAAGGTCATTACAATATTAAATTATGTGCAAAAGTTCAAAGAGAGAATGAAAAAGCAACTGAACAATGACAAAAAAATATATATTTGGAGAACAAACTTGCAAAGCATTTTGTTTTGTAAAATTTTTAGTGTTTCATTGAGCTTTTAAAAAAATATTTTGATCAAATTATTGCTTAGTTGTCTTGTTCATTCTCACCTGGGCATTATTTTATTTGTAAAGATAAAATATTCAATACTAATGAAAATTTCTAAATTTCCTTTTAGAGTACAATTTTGGTTCCTTTAAATTTAAATAAAGGAATCCTTGCCATATATTCAAGAATGCAAATCGACAAAAGTCGACAAAGATCTTCATTTGGAACTTGTTGATCATTGTTAGTTAGCATTCTTAGAAGGATTGGCATAGCTAACTTGTAGATCCATCTTGAGCAACTTTCATTTCTATCATATTTGGACTTGAATACCATCTTTCTTGACCTCTAGTCCAAATCCACATGACATCTATTAAACTTTTCTAAATCTTGTCTTTCCTAACATTCATTTTTCATCTTTTGAAACCCACATGTATCATCAAATGTTTAAGTTTTCCATATTCTATTGTTCTCAAATAGTCCCATTTTTAGCTATTGTCAAAAGTTTTCAACTTTCTCAATCCACATGTCATTTAATAAACCTATCATTGCCTTGAGATGAAATGTAGGATAGCCAAAAGATAAGGCATTTATGAAATCTTGGCTAATGGGAAAGCAAGCACATGAGGAAGTAAGAAGATGAACAAGTGTTGTGGTACTATCCATTAGCTAAGTCTAGTGGCTAAGGGTAAGGTTGTAGGGATAGTGGTTGTGAGTTCAAATCCCAATTGGACCCCTTCTTCTCATGCTTTGTGAGGACATTAAGCTACCCATGTTGCTATTATTTTGAGGCTATTGCTAGAGTTATCCCCAAAAAATGAAAAAAGAAAAATTGCACAATCTTCCCTTTTGGTCAAAGAAATCTTCCCAAAACCCAAACACCTTGCATCTCCTTCATTGAAATGCATTGTATCTAAAGCATTATTTAAAAAGTTCAATCATAAATTTGGGTACATTTAAAACACAAATAAAAGAGTTTGGTCATAAAATTTTGTATGCTTAAACCAATTCAAAGAGTTTGATCGTAAAAATTGGTATGTTTACACCATAAAGAAAAGAGTTTTGATCATAAAATTGGGCAAGTTTCAACCATAATTAAAAGAGTTTGATTGTGAAATGGGGTACGTTCAGAAAAATTGAGGAAGCTTTAATTGTTGAGCCCGGTGCTACACTGGAAATTTTGCACTTGTTTAGTGTCTGTACTCTCCACCCAAGAGCTGCAAGGTCTTCTTATAATGCAATTTGCTATCCATAGTTGGTTTGATTATTTCAATTGGAGCATCCAGGCTAAGGCCCAAACAAACAAACTTCAGATTTTGTTCTTAAATTCGTTATGTTCTTACAACAGACTTGGGCTTTTTGGTAGCAATGGTAGCAATTTCATCTAGTTGCAATCTGAACAATGGCAGCAGCATTCTGGTGCGCATGACGGTGTCAGATTATATTGGCAAAAAAGCAAAAGGGTATTGCAGTTCATGGTGACATATAGCATAAAATAGATATGAAGTTTGAACGTTGATGTGCACAAATGTCAGAGAGTCAGGATCCTCCAGACATGCTCAGGTACCATCGAATGTTGTGTTGTCAACATTTTGAGCCATCGTTGTTTAGTACATACTTCAAGCATCTCCAGCAGTGCTCACTATGTGACCTTGCAAAAATATTTTTTGCATCCAAGTTCAGTTATTTACTTCTTTTCAGCCCCACCCCGAAACTGAGACAGCAAATAGGTGGGGGGAGTACTAATAGCAAACCACCTGGACCAATCATTGTGATGGGCCAATCAGAAACACTAATCAGTAGTCAGATCAAATTGATTACACTTTTTTCTCCAAGTGGACAGCGTTGATGCGCCTTTCACCAGCCCCGCAGATTCTCCAATTATGCTGAGCCAAACTGGCATACTTAGAGCATCTCCACCGGTGCTCAGTGTGTCACCCTGCACAGTAAATTTAATGCGAAAAAGTCAAAATGTGCCGGTTGAGATGAGGAAATTGGTTTTTCTGCACCAAATTCGTGCAGCTTCCCGTGGCTGGTAAAAGTCGCAACACAGTTGTGCACCTCCAAAAAAGAGTGTAAAAAATTGGACCTGACTATGGCTCAATATTTCTCGTTGATCGATCGTAACGATTGGTCCAGGTGGTTTGCTATTAGTGGTCGCCACGTATATGCAGTTCCAGTTACAGTTTTATTGGTGGGGTTGCCAAAAAAAGAACAGCTAAACTTAGACATTTAATTTTATTATTCAGAATGACATACTGAGCACCAGTGGAGTTTCTTTTACATACTACAGGTTGCATGAATCCAGAAAGAGCATCTCCACCCATGCTAAGTATGTGACCATCCAACAGTATTGCTCACATCCAAGATTAGTATTTATTTTTTCTGAACGCCAAAAAATTGAAACTGGAACTGCAAAAGGTGGGAGAATACTAACAGCAACCCACCTGGACCAATCAAACCACCTAGCCAATCAACAGCAGGTGCTGGGCTTTGCTCTGCCTTTCGCCAGCCTCAGCATCATGTGCAAAAATGCTGGGCCAAAACTATTTTGCTAAGCCAAACCAGCATGTTTTGACTTTTCCTCATCCAAAATTTGCTGCACAGTGCACTGGTGGGGTTGCTCTAAGTAGTCTTGTAATAAGATTAATTTCAATTTTGCATTTAGTGTCATGGGCCATTAAAAGATAGGATGCTATTATTGTATTCGTGCATATAAGATCCTTATTGGAAAATTGAGTAGGATGTTACAAAGACCTAGTATCCTAACTAGTTTTTGACGCATGTCCAAAAATACTATGGGACCTGCTACTGATGTTGGGTGTTGATTAATTCTCAAAAGGCAAGATAGAAAAGAAAAGAAATTCTGACTGAACCTTGTACCTATTGAATCTAGATGACAATCCACAACATTAGGTCATTGCAATGAATTGAAACCCAATAGGGAGACTTAACATACATGTTACTTGTTGTCTACTATCATTTTTTTGGAAATATTCTAGCCCTATTTTTCTAAAAATTAATTATTTCAACAAAATCTGTTGATCATCAGGAGTAAGTATGATGGATCCTCACTGCTCAGTAAGTATCCTCAGTAGTCATCAACTGTTGAAACCACAAAGATATAGCAGTCTACTCATCAAGAATACTTAGAGCATCTCCACAAGGATGGAAGAGTCCATTGATACGGAGTACTTAGACCCATACACCCCCCTTTTTTTTGGGAATGGCACAAATGAATTAATTCATTGTGGAGGGAAAGAACCAACAACCTACAAGGGGTAGCCATACACCCTATTTTGGGTAGTCAAATGTTCACCACATCCAATATGGACATTAGAAAGGGAGAGACAATTTAAATGCCACCACCTGGGCCAATCACTATGGCCGGCCATTCAAAAGCAATAATTTCATGAGCCTCTTGTAAGTCAAGCACGCAATTGAAAGTGAGTTTTGCACTATTTGAAAGGCTACTATTCATCCAAAATAGTGTGGAACATGCCATCTTACTCCTATGAGTCAACAAGATGCTCATAACATGGAATGTGGAAAAATACCCAAAGTTTTCCGAGTTTGGCTTCTTTGGGTTTTGGGCCCATACGATGTTCTTGTTTATTCAATGGATTCCAGACTTCTGGGTCCAGCTGAAAAAGGGTTTGTGATGCTTTTTGGTTGCCTACCGACTGTCTTCACACTAGGTTAGGCTCGGGATACAAGCTGTTTAATGTTTTTGTTTGCAAGTTAGACGTTCACCTGCCATTTGGAAATGACAACAAAACAAGTGCTTTGATGTGTCGTCTCTCCAAACATGAGAGATACTTAAGGTACTTAGGTTCTCCATGCAGGGACAAGCTTCCATATGTGCTTGTAAATCAGATCAAGACGCTCACCTGAAAATCTAAGAATGGAGCAAAACGGCTGCTTTCTAAAAAGTTTTTGGCTAAATCAACATGTATAAGAAAATAAACCTAGAAAAATGTGAACGGTAAATCTAGTGAGAGGACAAGGAGGCTGGTGATCTACTCCAACACTTGACTTGATTTTTGGTAGGACACAGAGAAGACTACTTCACATGTTGAAACATACATTATAATGCATTCTCTTTTTGCTATATAGCTCCATTGAGAACAAGTTCAGTCTTGGTGGACTCATCCAAACCTTCCACCTCAAAGAGCCTCTCTCCCTCCCTCCCTCCCTCCCTCCCTCCCTCTCAAAATTGAAAGTTCCCTTCTTAGCTTATATAAGTAAGTATTGAAGATGACAATACTTGTCTTGTAGACCAAAGGCCCTTTTGTCTAAAAACCCACACCTAGGATTCCATTTTGATGTTGTCAACCCTTCATGTTCTTTGTGCAAGATAGAGTAAGAAAAAGGTAGTCTTGTGGATGTCATATTTGTGTGTAAATTTTCAATGGCCATTTGCATGGAGTGATTTTGTTATGTTAATTTTTCTTTTTTTATTAGGTGTCCATTGAGTTCCTCGTGGTCCATTTAGGGACATAGATTCAACACAAAATATGTAAAACCTGAGTCACCTGAGTTGATCCTTTTAAGTTTTGCAAGCACAATAAAGAAATCCGTAAGGTCATCCTGCTTTTGGACGGTCCTTCTTTCAGTCCCTAACCTCTATTTTGACCCTAATGCACTATTATTTGTAAAGTAATGAAAATTTCTTAAGTTAAGGTATCAAATGTTAAAACTCAGGATTAAATGCATGTGGTTTGAGAGTAATTATAGCAATAATACATGTGAGAGAGAGAAGGGAAAATGTAGCAGCAAGAGTGCATGCATTCAAGGAAAAAGGAAATATAAGGGACGAAACTAGTTTTGGCACCAAAATAATCAGTGCAAAATCCAGTTTTGCTGCCCCTTAAATTCGGCCTCTATTACTAATTTGGTGCCCTATCCCAATCAAACTAAGCCAAACACACCCCCTCAATTGCAAGACTTTATGGATAACTTTAGTATGACAAATTTACATACGAGACTAGGAATGATGTCATGAGGAATGTATGTGGCCAGTGGCTTTGGAAAGCTCGTGGAGCTATTATACTCTTCACCCTACCAAGCTTATTGTGTCCATGTTTGGTTTCATTTGAACCTCGCCCTTGAAAGTGCTTTTTTGGGGAAAGAAGGGCTTGAGTTGAATTCAGTCCTTGGCCAAAAAGAAACTGACCATACAACAAAAGGAAAATAAAAAACACACCCATGCTTCCTCTTTTAGCTTTAAGCAAAAGGAAGAAAAGTTTTTGTTCTATTTCTAGCCTTATGACCTAAGAAGCTTGACTTGTATTGTATGTAGAATTCTTGAACATTCCAAATCCTCCCCCCCCCCGCGCAAATTTCTAAACCAATCTCTTAGAGTGGTCTAATACTACTATGAGAAAAAGAGGTTGTCGTAGTCTAAAGCTTGAAGAGACACATGGTCACTTGGTCGGCAAACTTCTACCATTCTTGGGTGAATATTAGACACGTCGTCACAACTTAGAAGGCAAATCTTCATCATTGCAATTTTTTCGCCCTTGAATATCAATGATGATGACCTTATGTTGGGCAAACTAGGTGCAAATTGGAGCCACTACTTGATTTAACAATATAAGGTTATCATCATTGATATTGATGTTTGTAACCTAATTTGTACACATTATGTTCTTGTTAATTTGGATGAGAAGAAAATTCACATATATGTACAAGATTTGAAAGATCTCATCTGAAATATTTTGTGCACCATCAAGCTTGATATTTTGTCACCTCAAGGTCTAGCTAAGAAGGATTGCACACCATTTGAAAGCATTGGATGTCTTCAAATCGAACCTAACTTGGAACTATTTGATCTAAAGTGTAATGTGCTTGTGATGGATCATGGCAATAGAACTTGTTTCACAAGAGGCTAGATTTTAAAAATCACGGAAGTATACAATTATGGCTTAAATTACTCAATGCTACCGATTTCAAGATGTATAGAAATGGTGATGCAGTCCAAATTGCCAACAAATCATCATGATTTTCCATAGTTGGGTCAATGTGGGAAAGACTTGGCACCAACACAATACCCATCCACCTTTCCTTCCAAGTGGCTTTTTGAGTGGGGGTGGGGTGTTGTGGGGGTTAAATAAGTCACTTTGAACAATTTGGCTTCCATGGAATAAAGGTTGTGATTTCCTTCCAATGACTAAGATGATGAAATCTTATTGCCAAATATAGGCTTGGCAAAAAGTGCATCTATGAAGGAACTCTCATGCAAACCCTAGGCTCAAAAGCTAAGCTACCACATGAGGCAGGCTTCAATTCCATATGGAAACAAGAGGAGGGTATGTGTTGGGTTTGACAAGCTTTATTGTAGGGTCAATGACCCCGCTTCCAACTCTCCCTTTCCAATAGTGGATTGTGTCTCAGATCCAGTCCAAAGATGATTTTAACTTTCCCTTAGCTTTTGACCAGAGCACCAAAAGAGAGAAATACACATTCTTGTGTTGCCATCTTGTTGTGATCCTTTTTTGAGAATGTGCAAACATATCAAGAGGTCAGTTACAATTACAACAAATTAACTCAATTAAGAATCCATTGACAAGCACATGTAAAGAAGGTGTCACCCTATCTCCACCATTCAGCTGCTAACTTAAAGAAAACACATTGCTGGAAGGGAAAACAACATTTCTGTACTTGTTTTGGCTCATCGTGTGGTATATCTATCTATCTATGAAGCGAGGTAGTTTGTTTTGTTTGGTTTTGTTTTTTCATGCCCAGATTTCCCAAACCACAGTGCTTCATGCCGCACTCTTGGTATCATAATGTGGTATATCTATTTATGAAGCGAGGTAGTTTGTTTTGTTTTGTTTTGTTTTGTTTTTTCACCCTCAGATCTCCCACACCACAGTGCTTCATGTCGCACTCTCTCGATATCTTTGGAAAGCTCTTGATGAGTAGGGGTGCATTGACTTGGTTTGAGACTGTTTGGAGCTATGTTGTGGAAGGTATTGATTATTGAACCATTTACTCAATGAAAATTAATTAAAAATCGAAACTGAAAACTCTATTGGAATTTGGGGGTGTTCTTGGTGTTGTCAGAAAGCCCTCAGCAAGTCAGATTTAATAGAGTTTATTTCACAATTTTCAGAGCTAAGTTGTGAAAGATATTGATTTTTGAGTGGATTTTGTTGCCGGAAATTCAAACAAATTGCAAAAGTTAGTTTTGGATGGAAAAATCAGTCGAGAGCCCTCGATGTGTTCACACTGCCAAATTTAGAAATTTTCAATCCTGAAAATGTGAAAAATAAAAAATGTGTTCACACTTGGGCCAACGGCACAAGCTACACCAGTAGAACTTACTACAACAGAGTAACATAAATGCACATGATGAGCATGCAAATGTAAAGTAACTTAGAGCACATCCACGGGCGGATGTAAAATGGCCTTTAATTTGTACTTTGGATGAAGCTTTAAACTGTTTATAATTTCTCTCCTTTTTAATGAGACCCACTGGTTCCGGTTTTTCCCAGTTTTTTTAAAAACCATTATTTTAGACTTACAATAATCAATGATGCCATAATATATATTTTTTAATTTAATCAAGCCGACTCTTAGATAGGGCAATTCTCACAAATGTGATAACAATCGGTTTTCATATTTGATATCACTATTTGGATCTCAAATTTATATTCATTTAAAAAAGAATCAATTTTTTGAAAATTAGAAATAAAAACAAACTTGTCTAAAGAATGATTAAAATGTTACAAAATTCTTTCTTTAATAAACCATATTCTCAAAATCTCATCTGTTTCAAATGTTTCTTCAAATTTTCTAACTTCTCTACTTTTGCATCAATTTCAATTAGCTCCTCTGAATTAAAAAAATGGTTTGCAACCAATCCTAATGTCATTGGGTCAATTTTTGTTCAAAAACTTGATTTATTTAAATTATCTAATTGCAAACAACATCTCCTAAGATTAGTAAATATTCTTGGGAAAGAAAAAATCTTTTTAGTCCCAATTTATGAACCAAACCAACAATGCCTAAAATTTAACGAATAAGGAATTCAAATGTAGGAAACATAGATTCATGCTTTTCCCACTATTGAAAAAGATATTTGATATTTTTTGCATTCACTTGAAACCTCCTAAAAATCAAAAGTTTCTTGTTAACAAGCTCATTTATTAGTTCATTTTTGCTTGTCATTTAAAAAATGTTCAAATAACAATTTTCATCAACAGCTTGGTCAACAGTGGCATTTTTAGACACGAGATGTAAATGATGATAACATTTTAACAACATGAGATATAATGTTTCTATCATATTTTTAAACAATGGCATTGCCTTGTTAACAAAGCCAATAAATGAGGACACTAAACTTAACTTTTTGAACCTAGGACCCACCATCAAAGACAACATCTTTGATAAAATAACATTTCAAAAATAAAAATGAAAATCTAAAACACCACAAACCTCTTTTTTAATATTAAGGGTCAAAAAAAGCTAACTCAAGAGCAACAATTATCTTCGATAAAATTATCCAAAGAAACAAAAATTCTAGGTTCCTTTATCAATTTCAAACAAATGAAGATGGTAGGAATTAAAACATCACTTAACAATCAATGAGCTCGAGATTGATTAAGAACCCAAAAGGACATAACAAGGGAAAGGACATCAACAATGATTTGAGGGATGTGCCATGTCAAATGAAGAGGCACTCGTGTAATCATCTTAATTGTAATGTTTTATTATATCATAGAGGAATTACTTTTATAAACTGTAATGCCTCTTGAAAAAGGATAATTTTGCAAGCAAGGTAGATCTCCAAGTATGAAGTCTAAATAGAAAAATATGTCAAATCTTTATAAAGTTTTTAATTTGTTGTACCATATTAATAGCCTTGGAAAATGCATGCCTAAAGCAAGTGCCTTGATAACTTTTCTCCAAACCTAAAATTTCACAATTTACAATTGTTTTTGATACAACAATCATTGTGTTCACATTAAATCCCTCATCTTTCATATAAGCAATAATCTTTTTTTCATTATACTTTTCTAATAATTCAATCAAATATTTGGCTGAAATCTTCCAAAAATATTTACAACCTCAAAAAGACCAAGTGTAACATGTTTTAGTTGCCAAAAAGTTAATTAAAAATGCAAATATGTCATGTGTTCCTTTTGACAACCAAAGATCAAAGCTCGTTATTACAAAATTACTTTTTGCCAAAGTTGGTAACACACAACTGTTTAGTTTTCTCCACCAACTCAACAACATTTATTGTGGAAATTGCTTTACGGATAGAAATATGAGTGTTGGACACAAATGCAAACATAGGCGTTTCATCCATAGACTTTCCACAAATTGCATGGACAACTGATTTTTAAAAATCAACAAGCCCATATCTTCAAGAAACAAATTTTGTGGCACATGATCTTTTTAAAAAGGATCTTTGGCAACAAAAAAATTGACAATTGATTACTAGATTGATATTTTTTGGTAGGTTGTTTTTCCACTTTTCCTTTCAATGGATGATTTACCTCCTTTTCAAATATTTCTACAATAATAAAATGGTCTACATTCAATTTTTTTTCAATGTCGTTATTCCATTTGTTGTATTGTATATGATTAAACCTTTCCTTATTTGAATTTTAAGGTCACAAAACAACACCAAATTATTGTAACAAAGAATACATCTCATGATTTGTGGGCATTTCACATCAACATCTTTGTTATCATTGACACCCAAAAAAATCCAACATCAATAATTTCTACCATGTGACTTTTAAATTGTTGAAGCATATAAATTTTTTAATGTTTCTTTCATTATTTTTATATATACTATAAAAATTTTAATAACTTGAAAAAAATGGTAAAAAATGAAAAATAATTTATCAAAAAACAAATAAGTGGAAGGGTTCACCCTTTTTTTTTTAATCACACAGGAGTTCCACCATTTACAAAAGGCAATGAAAAGGGGTAATACCTCACCATGGCACAAGTAACACAATAAACCACCAATGGGACTAGTAATGCAACATATTAACAATAACACCAAAGGGGGGTAAATGGTGACAATGGGTATTTGGTAGCATGAGGTGTACAATAACATGACAAACCACCAACTCACCACTTACAAGGTAATGGTGATGGGAGTAATATTTCACCAAAACATAAGCAATGAAAGTAGCAACTAGTGGTGCAAACAAGTTTAGGTGAGTACTTAAGAAGAATGTGACAAACCAATAGTAGGATTAACAACGTGATGAACTAGTAAAAATAGTAACGTGATGAACTAATAGGAGCAGCAACACGACAAACTACAAGTAACACCAACAATGTGATGAACTAACAACAACACCAACAACACAACAAACCAACAATAACACCATCAATACAATGGGACAACATGCAAAAGCAACACAAAGAAGCAACATGAAAAAATAAATTCACATGCCAAAAAAAAGGTACACTAATTGTAATTAGGAACAACTATAACCAAAAAGGTTTTTATACTAGTGGGTGATGACTAGACTTCTCACCTAACAATTAACTTAATCTAACTACTAACTTGAAAATTGAGTTCTGGTTATTTCATAGAATCAACCCAATTCCTCCCCCCCCCCAAATTAATTTTTGTTTGGTCCAATTTTCATTTGGGTGAGAATAATCAATCCAATTCTCAAATTGATTATCACCTTTGATGATACCAATTGATTCTCATGGTGAAAATTAGTATGAGAACATGGGGGGGGGGGGGGGGGGGCTCAGTGAGAACTGCCTTACACAAATGTATGTCTTTTTATGCATTTGGAATGTACACACACAGATCTCTTTTCATTTTCAAAGCTCTCTTTGAAACAAGTGTAGGGAAAGATTGTGATTTTCTTTTCATGGGAGATTGTAGTTTTCTAAGATTTGTTTTTCCCTATTTGGGGTCTCACCAAAAAGAAGGGGAGATAATTTCTGGTGTGGAAATCCTTAACATTTTGAATACAAACTCAACAAGATTTGTTAGAAATTTTCCAAAGATAAAAAAGAATTTTACAATAGGTATTGTTTCTAAACCTAAATCCTTCTAACCAAGCAAATTTTGTTATTATAGTTCTATGGACCTTAAGGGATCAGACCTCTCTTGACTTCCTCTCAAGGAACCAACTGATTGTTGATGAGTGTGGCAGCTCATCCTTCAACAATAGAATCCCCACAAATGCTACCCCCACACCACTATATATATATTTTTAAAGTTGGACAAAGACTAAAAACAAAGTAAGTAGATGTGATCATCTACACCTCACAACATTCGTTTGTTCCAAAATCTCTGGAGCTCCCATTATATCATAGGTATTTTCTTTTTAGAATAAACCACATTACACGTTCACATCGAAACCCCCAAAAAACTAACAAAAATGATGGCTGCCACTACAATTGCTCTTGAAATCCTAGACTTTTTCATCATTTCCCTTGATCTAGTCCTTAAATGGCAAATGCTAGACCTCCTATTTCATGTTTGATGTTGTTGGCACAATAGAAAATCAAACGTCAGATTCAAAAGAAGAACTTCCATCACCAACTAATTACTATCAAAATCCAAACAAACTCAACACATCCTAATTAGCAGAATCAGAACTTATCTTCTCCCATTCCCCAAAAAAAATCCCCTCCTCTTCCTTCTCTGCCAACTTCATATAGTTTTACATTGTCCACATCTCTTCACTCCTTTGAAAACTCAGCACCAATAATCTCCAAGAACATCACACTACTCATAAAGATTGTCCATTGAGTAGCCAGGATCCCGTTCCATCATCAAAACTAGCTCACCAAAGCCACTCCATAATAACCTGCAAAACAACTGACAAAGCCAAAAATAGAAAACAAGTAATTGGATTGTTAGTGTCCTTGAAGCACAAAAACTTGGGCATCATCTACCACACAATTGAATTAAGGTTCCTGCCTTTTTTCATTCACAACAAATGTTAGACATTGTTTTTAGGTCACAAGTGTCACCACTCCTTCCAAATAAATCTATGTCCTTATAGATCAAACATTAATATACAGATAGATATAATTGCAAATCCCTTCTTGACCATTCCCAATGTTGCCTCTTGAGATCTTTAAGAATGTATATTCTGCCACCATGGTCTTGTTCTTGAAATCCCTTCCCATCTTTGTAATCAATAAAAATGTAAAGTCCCTCCCAGTTATTGAGCAATGATCTTTTCCTCCCAGGTCTACACATCTTGACCTTGGTATTTTCTACAAAGCCATCAAAGGTTTGAAGCCCCTTTCTGGTAGCATATACCTTTCTTTGTTTCCTTTGAGCATGTTCCACATTCTCAAGTAGATATTTGTGCACATTTGTAATTAGCTGCATTTTAAGAATCATATTATCTGCCATGATTTTAAGACTTGTTTGTTCATCAAATACATCGCATAACCATTGTTATCAATGGTGAGTTTAGGTGTATGACCAGTGAGCACCATGAAGGGAGAGTATTTCATGTTGGCTTGGATGCCACATTGATATCTACAAAGTATTTATGGTAGTGGTGAATCCCAATCCTATATGTTAGTAATTGCCATTATCGTGAGTCCATGTTTGATGGTCTTTATTAGACATTCAACCATGCCATTGCATTGAAGCCAAGCAGCGGTTGTAAACTAATGCGTGGTGCCATAATAGATTTTAGCAAATTCTTTCATCCATTCACTACCATTATTTGTCAAAATGTACTTAGGCACTCCATACCTACAAATAAGCTCATCTTCCAGAAACTTGGTAGTAGTGAAGGCATCATGTTCCTTGACAAGCCATGTTTCACATTATTTAGAATAATGGTCAATAGCTACAAGCACATATTTATTGCCATCAATTGTTTCTGGTAATGGTCCAACAATATCCATTGCAACATGATAAAACAAATTGCATATAGGAATACTCTTCATTTCTTCAATGTCGAATTTCATGTTTCCAAATTGTTTGGTTGACTAACATTTTTCACAAATCCTGATGAATTTCTTGATAAATTCAATTCTATCATGCTAAAATAACCTTTTCTTTACCTCAACAAGTGTCTGCATTTCCCCAAAGTGTCTAATTTCCTCATGTATCTTTTTAATCAACATTCTCCATTTTGTAGGCTTAGGTACCACTAGATTTTGGAAGAATAGGGTATCTTCTAACCAATGGTACTTCATTACCCACTTCTTAGCCCTTTTTATGTTGGTAGTGTCATAGAGTCCAGTTTCCAGATGTCCACTAATGAGTAATACCATTGACACATTGTCTTCCTGTATATCCATTTGTCTTTATTGATCATCTTCACATTGTCCCATTATTCCACTTTTTTTGCCCTTTTGTCATCTACCATGGTTTGAGCTTCAACAACCATCCTTCTGTATTCCATATGATTCATTGGAGGCAGTTCTTCTTCTGAAAATGAATCTATACTTTGTCCACCACACTCACTCCTAGCATGATGTACTTCAAGATCATTTATTTATTGGTCAGTGTGCTACAAAGTAAACGGATTGGTGATAACCTCATTGGCATAATTACTTTTCATTGGTAATGGTGTGACTCTTGGTTGGTCTTCCTATTACAACACATCACTCCCAAAATCCTCATCCTTTTCCGAAAAGCCAACATGATTTTGGTTTAATGCATCGACATTCAAATGTCAGTTTCTTGCACGGTGAATGATCTTGAATTGAAAATCCTACAACATTACAATCCGATGGCCTCTTTTACCATATGCATTTGCAACAATGGTTAACCACTCCAAAGGTTTGTGGTCTGTGCATAATAGAAATGGGGTTTGGTGAAGATATTGCTTGAAATGCATTATGCCCCACATGATGGCATAACATTCACCCTCCATAGGATGAAAATGGCGTTGTACTAGAGATAAGCCCTTGCTTGCATAAGGAATGACTTGCTCTTGCCTTCCAGATTTTTATGATAATATAGCTCCTACACCTTTTATTGACCAATTAACATCCAAGATGAAGGGTTTGTTGAAACCAAGTCTAACTAGGATAGGTGCTTTTATAAGCCTCTTTTTTAATGCAACAAAAATTGTTTGGCATATGGGTGTCCAAAGAAACTTACATTCTTTTTTTGTTAAGGTAAATAGTGGTTTTACAATTTTCACATATCTAGCAATGAACCTCCTATATATAGTACCCTATCAATCCTAGAAATGCCCTAACATTTGTGGTTGTATTAAGTGTGGGAAAATTTTGGACTATTGCTATCTTCTTGGGATCAGGTTGAGATCTGACACAATCCACAATATGTCCCAAAAAGGTAATACTCTTGGACCTAAAACAACAGTTGCCAGGGTTTAACTTGAGATTATCCTTTGTTAGTTTCTAAAAAACCAGTTGGATGTGACATAAATGTTCACTCCATGTCCCACTATGTATATTGACATCATCAACAAACACCTTCACAAATTGGGTGGTCCATTTTTTGAATATTCTAGCCATGGTTCGTGAAAATGTATTAGTGGCGTTTTTCAGTTTGAATGGCATAACATTCCACTCATATAAACTTGACTTGGTGATTATTTTTGTTTTCTTCACATCATCAGGAGCCACGGAATTTGCTAGAACCCTAACTACAATCAAGCGTTGAAAACCATTGGTTCAAAACATCTTCAATCAGGGGCATGGGAAAAGAGTCCCTCCTTGTTTGAAAATTTAGTGGGTAGTAGTTTCCACAAAAATTTTGGCTACCATCTTTCTTCATTGGAAAAGTCACCCTACAAGCATACTCTAATGCACTTTTATGCATTTTCCCCAAATCCACCAATGTTTGTATTTGCCGATTCACTTCAACTTCCTCCCAATAAGATAGTCGTCCAAGAGTCATATGGTAGGGAGGTAGTCCTTGGGTGTCAATAGAATGCTTTCTTATAGAATATGGCCCCAACTCCCTTTTGTGCCATGCAAAGATTCTTCCAGCAGATCCCATAGTTGATTCTGTTGCTCTTCATTCAAAAACTCATCTAGTCTTATCATGTTCTTGATTTGGGTCCATTTATCACCTCCCTCAATTAAATCATCATATACATGGATCAAATACAAATGCACATTGAGTTCAGTGTTTTTTCCTAATCTTTGTTACATTACATCATTTTCTTTTGCAGCTGCGCATTTTATCCAATTAGGATAATCATCATCCTCGGATAACAGCCCTTCAAGCATGTTTTAATGTTGATCTTGTAGGGTTAAATTTAGAATCTACATAGGCATTTCCTCTTCAGTGATCAAATCCATCTTGTGGTCCTTAAGTTCTTCAATCTAGTTTTCTAGGTTCAACAAGATTTCTTATGGATCATCTTCTACCTTTTCCTCATACTTTACTATGTCTTCTTTAGAGGAGGATTCATCATCAGAATCTAATGAACCCAACAGGTTCGCCTAGTTATTAATTTGAAATTATTCCATTTTTTTATTGAACAACTCTTCTTGGATATTGCATTTTTCCTTTTCAGATCTTTCGAACACCTACAACATGTTCACTACATTTTGTGGCAGTACGTCCACTTCCATTTTGGGTCTAATGCAAACTAATATGATGCCCTTTTTCACATCAATGACTACTCCTATCTTTATGAGAAAATCCAGTCCAAGTAGCAAATCATAGCTATCTGTGTCAACCACAAGGAAGATCATTTGACATATAATCCCTCCCATTTTTATTGGAAGCTATATAATCCATCCTAGTGCCTGGGTCATTATACTAGAGGTTGTCTTATAAGTTTCATGGCCAGCCACTAGATGCATTATGCTAAGCTTTTTAAAAACATTGGCTGCCATAACTAACATAGATGCCCTAGTATCCACCAAGCCTTCAATCAATGCTTGATTGATCTCCACTGTCAAATGCAATGTTTTGCTATGATGTGTTTTGTTGACGTTTACCCTCCTGATTACAGGGGTTGAATGAATTGCAACTATTTAACTTCTTTGTCCTTTAACATCTTTTCTTTTTCTAGCTAGTTTAACGAATCCTTCCAAATACTCCAATTCTCCTAGAATTATAAGAATGGTTTCCATGGGAGTTAAAAAGATCTTTCCTTTGATGAAAGAAATAAAATCTTAAATTTCACAATTGTTTCAGCACCCATGTTTGTTAAATTTCACAACTGTTTCAACACCCATGTTTGTTAAATTTCACAGTTGTTTTAGCACCCATGTTTGTTCCCTTTTGTTTTTCTTTAGCAGTCCTTTCTTCTTGTTCTTCTAGTGGGTTGGCATTTATAGGCAATTTCCTTTTTGGGATTTTCACCCCAAAAAAAAAATGTTGGTCCCCTCCACAAATATGGTTTAATTATGAAAGAGTGGCCTTTTCATCATTATCCAAACTTCAAGAAAATTTGTGGTGGTAGACAAACCATTTACAAATTTCTTCCAACATTTATTTTCTGTATGCCCTAATCCAAAACAAAATGAACATTTCAGACCACAATTTTCATTCGTGTGCCCACCTCCGCACTTGGCACATTTTGGCTTTGTGTCCGCAAGTTTAGGACGTGCTAAAATTGTGTGTTCTTCTAAACTGCAATATTGGCAACGATTGTTAATGGTGGTAGAAAAGGTTATACTAGGTCCAACCTTGCCATTAGTCCCCTTCCCAAAGAAATTAATGAGGGTTTCATTCAAAACATGGAGTTGTTGGTGTAGATTCAATTTCTTGAACCATTCTTTGGCCCTCCCTCTTAGGTTCAATTTGGTAATCTTAAACAACTTATCAGCATTCAAATTTCAAACTTTTGTTGCCATTGTTAATCTTTCAGCCCAATCATTTACATCTTCATGATCTCGTCCCTAGAATAATTCGTCCATGGCCTGGGGACTAGTCATTTTAATCAACCCTTCCTGTTTAAAGATTTATCTATTGTTAATCCTTTGTTGTAGAAACTTGTTCTACCCCCATCCTTCTTCGGGTTGTTATTAATCTTGCTGCTATAACTTATATTACTTCTTGCTTCACTGATATGGATGAGGCTCCTCTGCCATCCATCAGATTTTGTTCTGGTCTTCAACCAGATTACTATTTGAGTGTAGAATCTTGAATGCCACATGTTAATGGCTATGTTTGCAACCTCAGCCAATCAGAATTAAAACCAATGATCCTAGTAACAACCAAATTTGTGACATCTTAAAATGAAAATAGCAATAAGTTCTCTACGGAATTCTAACTCCTCAAAAGTAATAATGTTCGATTGTATTATGTGGCTCATAGCATAGATTAGATTTTTATGCTACTCCAACAAATTTGTATAGTTTTTCAAGACATGATTATCAATCCTTGATCATGAAAGGAAATTGGATTATCCTCCTTGTACTGGATCTAAAATCACAACATCAGATGGTAGAAGAATGAAAATTTGCTCATCTATAGAGTCCATCTGCCATTGTATCTTGAAGTTGTTGTCATCAAACGCTTTCCAACTTATTAAACAAAATCTTGCTCTAGAGTTTTCTACCCTCAGTATTTGATCTCCAATTCGAAATAAATCCTCCACTCTTGGAATAAAAAATCTATTTAAACAATTTGGGGAAATAGGAGAAAAGGAATCCAAATGTCACTATTTGCAACACTTGTCTTTGTCTTTCCGATCTACGTGTTGACACCTTATGCAAAGTAAGAGGTAAAATGATATTGCTTCTAAAATATGGCACTTGAAACCTATCCTCCTGTTCCATCTTGCATTTTCACCCAAACCTGTGCTTTAGTACAAAACCCGTTGTGCATTAGATCCACAACAATGTCTCCAGCTTGTGCTTCATTAGGACTCATTCCTATAATGGTAACAACATCAAATCTGTATTGATGCAGAATTAACGCTACTATCTATGGTGCTCCTTGAGTTTTGGGGACATCAAACCTAATAATGATATGTTCTTCATGAATTTCTTGAGTCTCTACAATCAATTGCTCTTCATTGGAATCAGTCATCCTAATTTCTGGGACATTTCATCTTCCAAGTATCCTAGTAATCACATATGTTCCAACCTTCTGGGATTGTGTTACTGTGATACCAAAAAGATGGGGAAATGATTTCTGGTGTGGAAATCCCTAACATTTTGAATACAAAATCAACTAGATTTGTTAGAAATTTCCAAAGATAAAAAAGAAGGTTACAACAAGTATTGTTTCTAAACCTAAATCCTTTTAACTAAGCAAATTTTGTTCTTCTAGTTCTATGGACCTCAAGGGATCAAACCTTTCTTAATTTCCTCTCAAAGAGCCAACTGAGTGTTGATGAATGTGGCAGCTCATCCTTCAACAACATAATCCCCACAAATGCTACCCCCACACCATTACATAATTTCTTTTAGAAGTTGGACAGAAACTAAGAACATAGTAAGTAGATGTGATCATCTACACCTCACAACATCCTCTTGTTCCAAAATCCTTGGAGCTCCCACGATATCATGAGTACTATCTTTTCAGAGTAAACCACATTACATGTTCACATTGAAACCCCGAAAAACTGACAAAGATGATGGTTGCCACTATAATCACTCATGAAATCCTAAACTTTTTCATCATTTCCCTTGATTTAGTCCCTAAAATGCAAATGCTAGACCTCCTATTTCCTTCTTGATGCTCTTAGAATTGCGAAAAATCAAGCGCTAGGTTTAAAAAAAGAAGTCCAGAGGGACTTCCGTCCCCAACTCTTTACTATCAAAATCCAATTAAACTCCACACATCCTAACTAGCAGAATCAAAACTTAGCTTCTCCCACTCCCAAAAAAAAATCCCCTTTTCTTCCTTTTCAGCTAGCTTCATATAGCTTTACATTGTCCACATCCCTTCGCTCCTTTGAAAGCTCAACATCAATCATCTCTAAAAACCTTGATTCATACTGTTCATAAAGATTGTCCATTGAGCAGCTCGGATCCCACTTCATCACCGAAACCAACTCACCAAAGTCACTTTACAATAACCTGCAAAACAACAAACAAAGTCAAAAACAAAAAACAAGTAATTGGACTTTTGGTGTCCTTGAAGCACAAAAGCTTCGACATCATTGGCCACATAGTTGAATTAGGGTTCCTACCTTCATTCATCCACAACAAATGTTGCACACTATTTTTAGGTCACACGGATTGTTTTTGAGCAAGCACCCCATGTGTGTGTGAGAGAGACTTTTGCATATTGGGCATTGTGTTCTCTTTGGCAAGTTCACAGTTAAAAAAAACAAGAATCAACCATTAATACAAGAAAAAACACCAATCTAGAAGGGAAAGTAAAAAAACACAAAGATAGGACCAATGTCCAAAGCCAAAACAACACTCCAAAAGCAAAAGGAAGGAAAAAGCACCAGCCCAAATGCAAATTCCAAGCTAGGGCTTAAACCCCTCTCTAGTTGTTTAAAGCAAAATCAGAAAAAGAGAGGAGAGCGAATCGAAAAGAGCGTCAAACCTAGAAGAGGCCTTGTTGAGCCTAGAAGAGGCCTCATGGGCTATGACGGCCCTTCTTCTGTCTTTCCTCTTACTTGCCTCTTTTGCCATTGTTGTAGTTGGGAAGCCAATTTGGAACCCTTGGGGCCAATGTTCCAGTGTTTATTAACCTCCAGATGTCAATGTTCTAGCGTTTATTAGTAACTTGGGGCCAAACAACAAGCCCAAAATGATCAAAGTTGGCTCGAAGGGTATTTTGGCCCCGATTCCTAGTGTAAAGTGGGCCTTATTGTTACTAGGCCTATCCTTAGACTAAATCAAGGTCTTGTTGTGTATGCCCTTTCCAAATTAAATATTTCCAAATTCCTGGGCTCAATATAGCCTCTAAGAAGCCTCTCTCTAAAGGTGAATGTACCACACTACCAGTGTAGGTTTAGGGTTTAGGGTTCACCCTCGCCCCACATTTTGAGGAATGTTTGTGACTTGTGTTATTTATGAATTGGGAGTTTGTTTTTTTTGGGGAATTTCAAGGAACATTTCTTTTTGTAACTGGTCCTCAGTGATTTGAATTTTCCATGGTTTTGTAATTTTCATAGTTTCATCCCCATCTCTTTATGTTAGGCAGATTTTATTGTTTACTCTTTTCCTTTGATATTGCTCAAGTGAAAATCAGTCATCCATAAGTAGATTTAGCCAAA
>Ga0209611_10003090_pt1 | contig 29148 bp, 22 predicted proteins | sample S1TSphgellanicum_3_FD_187693 | JGI IMG/M metagenome (GOLD analysis project Ga0209611, IMG submission 187693) | Host-associated microbial communities from peat moss isolated from Minnesota, USA - S1T2_Fc - Sphagnum magellanicum MG (SPAdes) (version 2) | ecosystem: Host-associated > Plants > Peat...
CATAGTTATGACATTCTTCATTTTGCACATTAAAATTCTTTAAAATTCTTCATTTAGCACCTTGTCATAACATTCTTTACTCGCGAATGTTTACCAAATTACACTGGTTGATCTATAATTTTTTTTTTAATTCTTTAAAATTCTTTCTTCTTTGGGCTTCCATAACATTCTCGCACCAAGAATGTCATAACTATGCTCATCATCATCATCACTTTTTTTTCAAAAAAATTGAAAAAAATGAAAAGAAGAAGAGAAGGAAAAATAAAATAAAATAAGGGAAATAAAAAACTATAAGAAGATGGAAAAAAATTGGGAAAAAAAATTTTGTGAATTTTTTTATTTCCTTGTTGCAAATGACTAAGTTCTTATGGGTGGTTTGTGTTTGGATAGCTAGAAGGTAAGCTACTATTTTATGCAAAAGCACCCATGTTCTAATCAATCTAATTTGTTCCATTGTTTAACTAACCTTATTCTATTTTGAAGACTAGTTGTAAAAAATTGGATGATAGTAGTTAGGTTTTTTAAGAAACAAGTAGGAATGTGCATGTTACTGTTGACAAGTGATCATTCCATCACAATAAAGCCAATAGCAAAATTGTTATGGATTGATGAAATGAAGTTGGGGTTGAAGCCTAAAAACAAGTTCAACTAATCAAGCATTTATTGCAACAAAATGATAGAGCTTTCTATTCTTGCCTTTATTTTTTCAAAAACATCTTTCATGTTATGGAGATGGTATGATGTATGGTATTGTCCATTTTTTTATCGAACGAATGCACTTATTTCCACATCTTTGATTGATCATGGTTGGTCATTTTCTTCCTCACACATGATATGTTCCTCTTGTATTTTAACTTTTCTCGTAATGATTGTGTGAACCTGTGTTGGTGAAATAAAGCGCAACACTTGGCCTTTCTTACATAAAATTTGTAGGCCTCTTTTATGTCATGGGTTTTTACCATTTAGGCTTATGATGTGTTTATTTAATTTTTTACTTGATTTGATTTGAAGTTACTATAAAATGGTTTTTTGGCTTTCCTTGTATTTTCATGAACAGGTTAAAAAGGAAGTTAGAGAAAACGTCCCATGCCTAATTGTAGGTATCAATAGTTTTATGTTAAGCATGTGGTGTATACATGCAAGTTTTCCATGAAGGTGGAACATTATTAATGTGCATAAATTCAATCTGGACTCTAAAAGATCCATCCATGTCATCACAATACAAACACAATGTTGTGATTACATTTATGTATTGCAAAAAAACATCTTGGATATTAAAAATCAACATGGTCATTAATTTCCATAAATTTGAAATGATTCATGGATGGTATGCCTTCATACCCCCCTTTTTTTTCCCCCCTTATTTGGTTTAAGATTTTTTTGGAATGCCCATGCTAATTGTGAGTTGTTTTAATGTAGACTTTGTAAATCCAGTAACGACAAGTTTGTGGCAACTATGGTTTATCTCCAATTAAAGTATTACCACATCTATATCCACCAACATGTGGAGAATGTTTCAAAGGTGACAAAACCTATAGCCAAGTGCATGGGATGGGAAATGTGGAATATAGTTCTAGAAAGGGTTTTCCTTTAAATAAGGATTAAGGTGTGGTAAGATTGTATGTAGCAAACCTTTTTGGCACAAATTTCTAAACTTGGCAATTTCCATCCACCTATTGTGTACATAGAAGTTAAGGTTTGCATTTGAAGATATCATCCCCTATAACATTTGGATATATGTAAAAAAAATTTGATTTTAGATAAAACTTTTTTAAAAAAATTCAAAACCATCTTCTATTTTTTTATTATATTTTACATTTGCATTGTTAATAATTAAAGATTTTAGGCAATACCTACATAATGTTCTGTAAAATCCCCATGATGCACGGGAAAATTTGTAATACCTGCATATGATCATTCAATACACATTGGGTGTTTAGATTCTTGTGTAATATCCATATATGGGTCATCAAATATGCATTAACATTTTAACAAAAAATTGTGATACTTGCATACATGTCAAAAAATAGGCATTGGTTTACTATCCTTCCAAAGCCCAATTTGAATGGATATAAGTATTTCATTTTGGGATTATGTCTTCAACTAACAAACCATGAACCAAAACTAAGTCATTTTCATTAAAATCCATGTGTAGGTATTACAAAGGACAAAATCATTATTTTAACACAATACTTACATGGGGGTCACAAAAATAAGTGCTAGTTTTGGAAACCCCAAACCATTATAAACATGGCGGTTTAGGGTTGATGTTGGTATTGCATTTTCAGATTAGGTTGTCACCCAATTACTTTCAACTAAGACTATGTGGTTTTCATAGGTCCTCATGTGTTAGTATTACATTATACAAAACCATTTTAAGAATGCATACCACATCCTAAGGTAACCCATACAAATGGAGAACAAAAGAATTTTATGCCAACAAATTATGATTCGAATTTTTAAGTTATTCAAAATTTAAAAATTAATGAGTGGAAGAATAAAGTTTAAAGCTAATTAACCCAAAAAAATGCACAAACCCTAATAACAATATACATATAGTAAATGCAAAAAGAAAATTATAGCATGTGGGTAAATAGGTAGGTAGGTAGGTAAGTAGGTGGGAGGTGGGTAAGTAATTAAGGGGGTTAGTATAAAAGTTTTGTTGGAAATAAAAGATTTAACCTAAAAATAAACATGTTTTGCCAAGAGATAAAAATTTAGTCAATAAGAGATAAAGGTTTAGCTAGGAAGAATAAATGTTTTGTCAAAAGATAAAGGTTCAACTAATAAGAGGTTTAATTATGAAAAGATAGAGGTTTTGTTAAGAGATAGAAGTTTAACTAAGAAAATATGAAGATTTTGTTGAAATGTAAAAGTTTTGTTAGAAGTTTTGTCAAAAAGTAAAGGTTTCGTGCCAAAAATAAAAGTTCAAAAGACATAAGTTTAGCTAGAAAGAAAGAAAAGTTTAGTTGAAATATAGAATTTTAATCCAGAAAAGATAGAAGTTTTAACAAGAAATAAAAATTAAACCAATAAGAGACAAAAGTTTTGTCAAAAAAAAAAAAAGTTTAACCAAGAAAAGATTGAGGGTAGATAGATTGGTTGAGAGGTTAGTTGTTAGGCAGGGTCAAGATGTACCAGGGTAACTAAATGGCAAGAAAAAAAAATGGCCAAAAATAAAGTTGACTGTGGTACAAAGTTGGTTAATGGAGGGCCAGGAACCAGATGAAAAAATGCAACCCATCCTAAGGATAGAACAACCAACTGGTGCATTAGTGGATGTTGGTTCACTCTGACCAGGGTGAAGGGTGGATGATAAGTGGTCAGGAAACAGTCTTCTCTGTTGGGTTCCAGTTCCCAAGCTAACCAGGGTTAGCTCAGTTGCTTTATTTACTACCTACCAACAAGGTAGGTAGGTAGTAAAAAACACAACCCTTACCTACTATGTATAAACTATCTACTTACCTATTTTCTTACCTAACTACCTAAGACCTACTTACTTCTTACAGAATGGGTTTCCAAGGTGAAAATCCAGGTATTTAACTCCGTTGAGGTTGTTCATCCACAACTGAGTTCATCCACTATGGGCATCCAGTGGATAGTGCCCTTGTGGGTGGCTGGTTCACTTTGGCCGCAAAGGAGTCCATGATTTTGGGAGTGTCTCGGTCCTATCGTGTGTTCAACACATACTTTGATGATCGTATCAAGATTACAATAACTCTTCTTATTCTCCTTTGGTGAGGCAAACACACACCCCCCGCACACCTCTTTTGAATTCCTTCATCATATTCGTATGCAGGGAGGGAGAGAGAGAGAAATAAAAGAAAAATCAGCCAAAGCAGACATGGAAGCTCATGAGCTTTATGTTCGTGTAACAGCGCAGCCAAAGCTGACTTAAGATGCCATGAGAAAGAAAGAAAGAGAGAGAGAGAGAGAGAAAGAGTGTGTGAGAGCAAGCCTCTTGGCAGTGCAGTCAGCCAGGAAATTTTTTAATTTAAGAAAAAAAACCCACCACTCAAAGCAGCCAGAGCAGCCAACAATGTGAGAGATCCTCTTTACATTGTAGCCCATGAATTTTTTTTTTAAAAAATTGAAAATTAATTAAAAAAGAGAAAAAGATGAAGAATTTAAAACCAAACATAAATGAAAAACAAAGAAACAGAAGAAACAAAATACAATAGCCAAGTAGCCAAAAGCCAAGAGCAAAAACTAAGAGCAACAGAGAGACACACACATACACACACACACACACACACACACTCACACCACAAAGAAAAAAGATAAGTTGGTGAACCAAAAGCTCGTTGTACTGAGAGTGCCACTTCCCGTACCCTTGGCAGCCTCTGCCTCCCGTGGCAAAGAGGTTGCTGCTAACTCTTAATGGCACCTGCCCTCTTTGCAGATGTGGGCATTGTGGTCCCCTTCTTTCCCCCCTTCCCCCCCCCCCAAGGCATGGGTTGGAACTTGATGCCTCTCTCTATTGTTTTTTGGTCAAAAGTTTAATACCCATTTACAAATTGTGATTTGAAAGTAAATTGAAAGTTTATTTATTTATTTATTTATATATTCTCTGAATTTATCCAGATTTCATTGCTTCAAGTGACCCATATATATGTGTGTGTGTGTGTGTGTGTGTGTGTCTAGTTCAAGAATTTACTTCAATAGCCTTTCCCAAAAAACCACCAAAAATGCACAATAACATGTGCCTTTTCATGTCCATGTAGTATAGTAGATTCAAACTTGAGATGGGCATAAATAGTGATGAACTATTGGAAACCATATAAGAACATATGGGGGGGACGGGGCATATTATTAAATTGATATATCTCCATCTCCTTTACCATTATTCTTACCTCTTTTTTCACATTTTTGAAATTTAGATTAAAATTTAATTTAAAAATTTATTAAACTATTAGAACACATTCCATAAATCTAAAACCTTTTCCTCAACCATGGGGTTTTTGTATAAATAGATCTCAAACCAAATAGTAAGCACCAAATAGGTGCAATGAATAAACTACAATGGTAGTTGTAACATGGGTTTTTTCTTTCAACTTCTTGATATTAAAAATTTGATGAATGTTTTGAAATATTATGAAAAGTTGGTTGAATATACACAAGGAAAAAATCTCAATTTTTATGTTGAAACAAGATGAAATTTGTTGGGAAAAAAGTCGTTGATTCCCAATCAATGTTTTCTTTTGTGGAAAAATTTCACCACTTACCAACTAAAAGAAAAAAAGGTGTTTGAATCACCTCAAGGATTTTTTTGGAAAAATTTGCACAAAATCACCATATTTCAAGATTTTTTTTTTCTCAATTCGCCATATTTAGACATTAATTCCTAACTTGTTGGCAAAACATAATAGGTTTCCTAACATTTTTTACTTACCTCTCTAACCTATATTCAAATTTGGCTAAGACCTAGTCTAAATAATTTCCAACTTGCCGACCTCACAATTTTTGTAAAAAAAAACTTGGTCCCAATTTTGTCACAAGACAATATATCCAACAAGAAAAGTTTTCACAATTTTTTTGAAGTTAGTTCATTTTACAAGAAACATGAACTAAAAATGCATCCTTAAGCAAACCAAAAGTGACACATCTGGTGTCCACATTTTTCCTTTTTCATAATTTCTAATGCAAATACTTGATGTTTTGGGAATGCAAATTAGTCCATTTGTAAGAAGGAGGCAAGAAGAATACCTAAACCTTAAACTTACAAGTTTTTCAAATTATGACATGTGTTCTGATTTGATCAATTAGGGAAAAAGTCAAAAACAAAAAATGGGATTTCTAAAAATTTATAATCGGCAATTGTTATATTGGATAGTAATGTCGCTTTTTACAAAACAAAAATTATCAATTTTTCATTTCAATAAATTATGGACTTTCTAAACTATTGGTAATCTTGCATAATTGTAATAAATTAAAATATTAAATTTGATTGGAAACCCTTATTTTAACATTATAATAGCTTCATGATCATACTAGGAAAAAAAATTCAACATTTAAAACATGTTTACTATGTAATAAAAGTTCATGACACATTTTATGGATTATGACAAAAGATCTTACATCACTTTTAAAATTCACCTTGTAATGAAATGATGGCATTTCATCTTCAATTTTTTAAATTTCATTTCTCAAGTCTTATAATTTAATTAATTAAGTCATTTTTAAAAAATTCAATCAAACATCAACATATATAATACCAAACTTAAAGATACCCCCATAAAAACTATTCATATGACATCAAAAAATGGAGTGCCTAGTGTGCATGATTTTAACCTTTAAGAGCTTAATCCCTTTTGAAACCATTTCAAGTTTTGACCTTTACTTGAAGCTTTAGTTAAAAATATAGCTCAATTTCTTCATTCATGATTGGGATCACAAAACTAACCACTGGATATAGTTCACATGTGCACAAGTCTTTGATATATATTTCAACTAAATTTTAGCATGAGATGATAAGATTGGATAGTCACATTGAGTTTGTGTAAGATTGGACGTATTCTACCCAAAGGTCAATTGGAAATTTCATGTATCCGAAAGGGATTTAAATGTGATAGTCATGCATGCATTTTAATGTGGCATCCATAATGACGAAGTTAAGTGCCATGGCACCTAGCTTGGTTAGGTAGTAAATCACTTATTTTGAAATTGTTAAAACAATTGACAAATATTTGTATACCATGTTAAAAATCTAGAAAATGGTAAAAAGAAGTGTTGAAATTTGAATCACAATACCTACATGTTCAAAAATCACATAAAAACAAAACAAATCCTCTTTTAATTAGCCATTTGATATTCCTTGTGGTTGTTAAGGGCTTGTGCATTCTATTTTGTAGGTGTCAATTTTATGGTTGTGTGTCATGTTTATGTTGAAATCACTCATGTTTGTTAAGGATTTGTCCATTTTATCTAGCAAGTGGTAATTACGTGATGTGGAGCATGTTTATATTAAATCATTTATGGTTGTTGAAATTTTGTGCATCATATGTAATAGCTTTTAACTTTGTGATTATGCAACACATTTTTGTTAAAGTCACTTCTAACTATCGAAGATTTATGCATCCTATTTGATAGGTGTTAGTTTTGCGATTGTGTTTTATGTTTATGTTGAAGTTAATCAAGGACTTGTGCATCATTAATAGGTGTTAACTTTGTGGTTGTTTGGTGTGTTTATCAAAGATTTGTGTATTTTATTTGATAAGTGTTAATTTTATGGTTAAGTGGTATGCCATATGTTAACATCACTTATGATCATAAAGAACTTGTGTGTTTGGGTGGTTGCACGCTTGATAATCCATATTTTGGTGTCATAAGGGAAGTTTTTATGGGGGTACTTTTAAGTTTGGTATAATATGTGTTGATATTTGATTGAAAATTTTAAAAAGAACCCATTTAATTAAACTATAACACTTGGAAAAAAAAAATTAACTGAAGCTAAAATGCCATCATTTCATTACAAGGTGGACTTTTCAAGTGATGTAAAATTTTCTATCATATTCAATAAAATGTGTTATGGACTTTTATTACATAGTAAACATGTTTTAATTATTGATTTTTTTCATAGTATGATTGTCAATCTATTATAATGCTAAAATAAGGGTTTCCAATCAAATTTAATATACGAGTTTATTAAGATTCTACAAAATTGCCAATAGCCTAAAAAGTCCATAATTTATTGAAATGGAAATTTTGATAATTGTTGTTTTGTGAAAAATGACATTACTACCCAACATAACATCTACCAATTATAAAATTTCAAAAAACCCATGTTTTTATTTCGAACAATTCCCCTAGCTGATCAAATCAGAACATATGTCATAATTTGAAAACTTGTAAGTTTAAGGTAAAGGTATTATTCTTTACTTTCAAATGAATTAATTTGTATCCTCAAAACATCAAATATTTGCATTAGAAATTATGAAAAAAAAAAACTATGGAATCAGATGTGCCACTTTTTGTCCACCTTAGATGCATTCATCTGTCTAACCTAATGTGTAAATTTTGCAGTTGTGTAATGTGTCATATGTTGACATCACTTATGGCTATTATAAACACGTGCATATTATTTAATAGGGGTTAATTTTATGGTACGTAATGTGTCGTATGTTGATGTCATTTATGATTGTCATGAACATGTGCATCCCATTTGATAGGTGTTAATTTTATGGTTTGTAGTTTGTCGTATGTTGATGTCATTCATGGTTGTCATGTGCATGTTATTTGACAAGTGTTAATTATACGGTTTACAATGTGTCGTATGTTGATATCATTTATGGTTGTTGTGAACTTGTGCATTAGATTTGATGATGTTAATTTTATGGTTCGTACTATGTCGTATGTTGATGTCATTTATGGTTGTCATGAATTTGTGCATGCTATTTGATAGGTGTTAATTCTATGGTTCGAATTGTGTCGTATGTTAATGTCATTTATGGTTGTCATGAATTTGTGCATGCTATTTGATAGGTGTTAACTTTATGTTTTATAGTGTATCATATGTTGATGTCGTTTATGATTGTCGTGAATTTGTGCATCCTATTTAGTAAATGTTAATTTTGTGGTTGTATGGTGTGCATATGTTGACACCACTTATGACTATTGCAAACTTGTGCATCTTATTTGGTAAGTGTTAATTTTGTGGTCATGTGGCGTGCATATGTTGACGTCACTTATGACTATTGTAAACGTGTGCATATGATGTGATATGTGTTAATTTTGTGGTGTGTGGTGTGCATATGTTGACGCCACTTATGACTATTGCAAACTTGTGCATACGATTTGATACGTGTTAATTTTGTGGTGTGTGGTGTGCATATGTTGACGCCACTTATGACTATTGCAAACTTGTGCATCCTATCTAAAAAGTGTTCATTCTATGATCAAGTGCAACATGACATATTTTGCATTTTCAATCCAATGGTTCAATACAAGATTAAGACTATTTTGAATGAACAAGTCCTCTCTTGATTAGTCATTGAATATTCATTATGAAAATCCTTATGTCACTTATTACATTTATCATTGTTCCCTAAACATGAGATTGCAAGAGAATAAAATGTTGAATTGTAAAATATTTCACTTTTACTACCAAATATATATGACCAAAAAAATTAATTATGAGACACCTAGTCGTCAAACCAATCTAGGAACTACGATATTCATCAAAGGAATTTAGGTGAAAATATGATTTTCAATGTAAGAATGAAACCTTACCATTTTCAATTGTGAATGAAAGAAATTCTAAAATTGGGCACAACAACTTAGCTAGGCTAATCGCAACACATCAACTTTGTAGTTAACTCAAAAATGAGTTTGCATAGTTAGGCCCTTTGTTGCCCATGTGTGATCCCCACCATTCTCATTGGTGCACTCTTGAACATGGACAATTGACACCAATTGGGGGCTTGATTTAAGCACTTTTTAAATATCAAAACCTCATCCAAATGTATGGTTAATCTGCAAACCACCTAAGAATCATCATAAGACCCATGCAACAAAAAAATGAAGACTCTATAACGTGTAAATTTTCATCATCCACACCACTATTGGTTTGGTATTGAATTTTGAGCATACCACCCTAGTCTCAATATTAGGTGCTTTCTAGAATTTCATACCAGGCTGGTCATTGTGGTGGGTCCAAGATTGATATTTTTGGCTTAGAGGAGGTATGTACATAACCTTGTATTGAAACTCCTATAAGCTTTTGTGAATTGTGAACCTGCCAAGACTTAGGGTTCCTATTGGGTTGGAATGGGTACAAGGTTCATGTTGCCTTAGGTCATCCCAACCTGGTAGGGCCCTTTGATGCAAGTGCATAGACCACACACTATATATTATGTGCATGCTTGTATACCATACCAACATTGACCCACGTCCCAAAAAACCCAAATCTAGCTTATCAAGTGTTTAAGGGTTAAATAGGCCTGGAATTATAGAGTTATTAATGAAAAACATGGGGTGCACTAGTTTAGAACCAATCATTTGAGTAGATTGACTAAAGGTTTGAATCCCATAGATACCAGCTCTTCATTTTTTCTTCCAGTCATTCATTTCAAATGTCAACTTGTATAAAATATGTTGGATGAATAAGAATGAACCTATGTGGGAAAGCTGAAAAAGTTGGATGGATGAGAAAGTTGAACTCAAGCAAGATAAGATCAACTTCATTTCCTTGAGCTCATCTCTTGGTCACCCCCAAAAGGGTGTGCAAACTTCTCAAGATTTGCATACATTCTGCAACATCTTTGAATTCTCACCCATTGTGTAGGTTTCCTTGAGATCTTTCATGTCACCAATTTTGAACTTCCCCAAAAGTTTGTGGCCAATGTGTTACCGTTTGGAGAAAACTTTGGACAACGATTTAAAAACTGTAGCCAATAAATGCTAAATCTGCCTTCCATGCTCACTACGTACCCTACGCCTAAAAGGTTAAACTTTAATTGTCACACAGAATAAAGTTATCGGTAAAGTAAGAAAAACACAGCACCAGAAGCCTGAGTTTGGTCATACATAGGGTGAGATTTAAAAAAAACAACCTGCAAAAATGTACATTACCATTCAATAGCGGATGAAACTCAGAAAACCATCAAATTTGGTGATAAACTGAGTTTCATCCTGTCTTTCCTTTTTCCTGAGCGCCTCCACTTTGCTGCTACATATATTTTCACTGCTCCTAAGTGTACAATTACTATAATTTAGTCTCGAATTTTGTGCATTAAATGCTGAGTTTCAACATTTCATACTGAGATTTAATCAAATGTCTTTACTTTGTAGATACCAATGAAAGAGGGCATAAGGGGGTAACAGGGGGCCCAAAGACAGGGTGAAGACAGGGTTACTATACAGATAAGTTTAATATTTGAGAATCCTCTTAAGCAGTCAAGTTGATGAGACGTAAAGCTAGAAAAGTGTGATGGTAAGTAGAGGATCCTTATGAAAGATTTAACCAAATCTGACTGGCTATAACTCTCTCGCAAATGAAAAACCTCCAAAATCACTTCAGCGGTACAAAATTTCACTCTTGTAGGTCAAGTTTCCCCAGCAAGAAAAAGACAGACCTACTAGCCTACAGCCATTTAAAAATTCCAGAAATAACAACAACAATATTTGGCTTATCAGGCGTTCAAGAAACAATCCAGGAAATACAAACTTGGAAACTGTTTTGAGCCTTTCCAAAAAGTCATAACAGATGCGACCTTTTCAAATTAAATTGACAAGGTTGACTTTGGGTTTTGCACAAGCCCCTCCCACTTTGCTCAAAATGCAAGACCTACCCAAAAAAAAACACTTCCTGTTTAAAAGGAGGCTACAAATTATCTTGTCTCTTTTGCTCTTCTCCCACAAAGCCACATCAAAAAAACACACACACACACACACACAAAAGTCTTCTGCTTTGCAATTCTGGCCTCACTCCAAATTGTATCTCTACATATACTCTAGTACCTTTCTCATTCATGAAGTGATTAAATTATTTTTCAATAAATGTGTTATTTTCTTCTTCTTTTTTCTGGTTTTTTTTTCCCCCCCCCTCACATTTAGCTCCTCACAATGCCAAAAGTTCTAGAAATTTGTTTACCCTTTTACCATTGACTGCCTGCCCTATAAGCTTGTTGTTGTGTGGTGTGATGTGGTGTGTGCCTAAATAGTGCAAAATTAAATTGCCAATTTTTTTTTTCCCCACCTCAGCTGCCAGAATTCCAGGAAACTTTTCTCAAACTGGCAACTTTAAAGTGCAGTGAAAAACCGATTTTTTTTATTTAAAAAAAAAAACCATAAAAAAGATGCCAAAATGGAAAAGGTCCTAACTACTACAATATAAGTGTGTAACTACATGTTTATGTAAAAAAATTTATATAATAATAGAGAGAGAGGTGAATGTATCTACAAGATGTGCAAATTATGTGTTGCAGCTTGAGCACGACTCTCTCTCTCTCTTGCACATCTTGTAACATAGTATGTAGCATGTACTAGTTTTTACATTTGCAAATTGTTTCTTATTCAAAGGTTGGTGTTTGCAATTACTGGAAGAAGGAATAAAGAATAAAACTGAAACAAAGAAATAATAATAATAATAGTGATCCAATCTTAGTAAGCTCTGCTTGTCATTTGCGATTTTTTTAGTCTTGTGTTAATATCTGGAGGCTGTGCACTGGCTGGCCCACCATGCAATTGCTCCTCAAGAGTCAAAGCTGTGTCCAGGAATGGGATTTTTAAATTGCCAGAAAAACACAATTCATTCATCATGATTCGTCATCGCCAGCATCATCACAATCTTGCCTGAGAAGATTTACAAAATTCCATGAGAAGAATAAATTATAGCTTGACACTAACTCAATAAATACCACGACAGCACTCAACTGAACCAGAAGAAGGTGAAGCAGAATACTTGTTGGTGATCACTGTTGAAGAAGAACACAAATAGATATCAGTGAGTACTGTTGAAGAAGAAAAAGAAGAGAATTAGATGTCAATAACCATTGTTATGGTCATTGTTGTCATAGTTCTTGTGGAGAAATCACCAATCCTTGCATTAGATCATCACTGATTTTGAAGCAGTCTGAAAGGAGGATAGAATTTGACGTCAGTTGCTTAGAAGGAATCACTTCTTCCTTGCATGCAGATAGATCATCACTGATTTTAAGCAATCTGAAAGGGAAAGCAGGAGGAGGGAATTATTGAGATCAGGTTGTTAGAACCCGGTTATGGTCTTGCCCGTTTGAAGGGAACAACATCAATGCAGAATTTGCAGTGCAGCAAAGCTGAAAATCAAAAACATGACATCAAATGTGTCAGTAGATGAAGAAGCAGGTGCGGCAAAATGGTTGATTGACTTGCTGCTTCTTGAACAACATGACATAGCTGTTGCTGCTGCTGCTGTTGTACACATGATTGGAAGATTACCACAAAGTATTATTTGCCATTGACCAGTTTTCACCATTGCAGTGTCTTCTGTTGCCAGGTTCTCAACAGAAGACAAGATTGTTGAATCCATGAAGATCATTCCAGAACATCATGGTGATCAGGATTCTGCAGAAACAAGAATGGGGAATTCTAGTAATGGCGGTCCTGATGATGGCAGTAGTTGTTGCCTCATGGGGAACGAGAATCACATGTCGACTGCCAGGGGGGTGATTGGGGAGCGTCCAAAGGTGGTGCATCAGAAAAAGGCTTGGATGGTTGCCAACCAGCTTAGACACACGTTGGGTCATGCAAGATTTGCTGAAGCAATTGGTGAGATGGTCACAAAGCATCTTGATGTGTCAATGAACTCCTCCCAGGAGATGGTAGTCCATGCTGAGAGGTTGCAAACTACTGCTGTTGATGTCACACCTGCAGATAGTTCTGGAGCTTCTCATCAGATGTCACCATCTTATGAGAAGAAGAAGCAGCCCATGGAGATGGCTTATATTGCACGAGAACACTGGCCTGTTGCAGATCAAGCATCACCAGGCAGCAGCAGCAGCCATACTCCTGCATCAGCAGCATTAACAGATTTGTTTACTGACGAAGAGAATTCAGCAAGGGCAAGCTTCAATGACTTCCACAGAAGGCTAAATTTCCGAACCAGCCAAGAAACCACGCAACATTGGGCCACCAGCAGACACTTTGACACAAGTTGGCGTGAAACTCTTGTTGGCAGACTGCAGCAACAACAACAAACAGCTTGGAGCTTCCCCAGCATGTACATTCAACCCACTTTCAGCACATCTGCAGGCGTCAGTCTTCTGTCTCCAATCCCAACTGCAAACATTTCCAGAGAGCCAAAAACGGGACTGGAAGCTGTCGATCAGTCTACTACATTGCACCTCTCACCTCCATTGATGTCATGGAAGACAGCAGCACCCAATTCAGCTCACTCATCATCAAAGCTCTTTGACAAAGCTCCAAACTGTCAAGTTGACAAGCAGCCCCCTCGGATCTGCAATGAGCAGGACTCTGACAACTTGGCTCGCATCGTGGACGCCTTGACAGAAGCTGAAGTAAGTTCCAGAGTTGTACCCTTGCAATCTGTTCCTCTCAACCGCAGGCACCCATTTCCTGAAGCTGCTGCTATGGGATTTTTCCACAAGAGACCAGAGCTGCAAGTTACAACCTCTGGCATGAATATGAGGAACTCGTCCAGCAGGTCCAATCCCAATGCTGCAGACAAAGAGACAGGATCATCAGATACCACTGCTGAAAAAGACACAGGATTATTGAAGGTAAGATGAACGATGTTGCTGACATGTTTGGTTGCACATTCTTGCTGCTTGTCTTTCTTCATTTCCCTGTAAGACATGGAAAATAAAGCTCTGAATTTCTTGAAGAATTCCCTCATGGGATTGCCAAATTTCACCTGATTCAAAACCACTCAGTGCAAGCTGATGATGACTGTGGGTCGTGGGCACTAGCTCTAATGACCAGCTGGCTATGCCAGATTGATGCTGGATTGCAGGAAAGAAAAGGTGATGATGGGGATAAAACAGAAGCAAGTCCTACAACAACACTAAGCAAGCGGAAGTGGCACTACAGAGGAGTGAGACACAGACCATGGGGGAAATTTGCAGCAGAGATTCGAGACCCTGCTCGTAAAGGAGCACGTGTCTGGTTGGGGACATTCACCACCGCTGAGGAAGCTGCATTGGCTTATGATTCTGCAGCGCTGCAGATGCGTGGACATCGAGCCATCGTCAACTTCCCCTTGAAAGCTTCTTTAGCTTCAGTCAAGCCTCGTAGTGTGGCCAAGCCTGAGGTAAACAACAAAACCAAATAAAAGACAGCAAATCACTCTCTCTCTCTTGCCCTCTCTCTCTCACACACATTGCTGATGAGAGACAAAGTATTTCTGTGTTGTTTGCAAACCTGTAATTGCGGCACCAGAAGCTTGATTCTGTCAGTGGTGCCCCTGATTTACAGGCATTGTCACTTGCCAAATCAAGGACAGAAGCTGAAACAGTAGCACCAGCAACAACAGCAACAGCTGCTGATACCAGATTCAAGAGCAAGAAGATGAGAGAGGAGCTGGACACTTGGGATCATGACCATGTATCAAAGAAGTTAAGCTATTGCAGTGCACAACGTGCTGCTGATGATAATGTGACTAAGGAAAAAACACAACAAAGTTCACAAAGGAACCAGAAGCTAAATCCTTTTCATGGGTTGGAACAACTGGGAATCAAGAAGCAGCATGTGCAGCAACAATTGCAGCACAATGTGAGGGAGGAAACAAAGCAGCAAAATCTAGTGGAGTTGCAAGATCTGGGTCTTGAGTACTTGGAACAGTTACTGTCCAGCTCTGGATCACCGTCAACTGGTACTGAACCAGAATGAGCTATCAATCTCTCCATTCCACCACGGAATTCCTAGATGACATTCCCACCAGAATTGGACATAGAAAAAACACCACCAAAAACAACCATCTCCATACTGAGGATCCAAAACCTCAACAACTAATTGAGACAAAGATGGTGATCTCAGTGGTGACCAGCAGCATGCACCAAATTGCTTCAATTCAAGATTCATCCCAGCAATTTTTCTTCATTTGTTCTGATCGCAGGAGATTTGCAACAGCCTGCATTGGGACAAAAAGGAGAAAAATGTTTGCTCTGAGTGTCTTTGTGATATATGTTAGAGAAGTTTTCTCAGCAGCATATATCCATAGCTAGTAGACACCAGGATAATTAGAATCTCTTGATAACCCATCATACTCTTTCTGTAATCTGAGAGCTGATCTACAGAAGCATAATGTCAACATATCCAAAGACTGAACAGAGTTCAAACCCCATTGAAACTGATACAAATCCACAAGGATCAAAACATTGAACTGACACCAAGGTTTACAATTGTGTGCTTGATATGATTACATGACTTGATTGAACACTTCCTTGTGAATTAAGTCTTGAGGGTTGAGTATGTGATATGGTGCACAATGATCCAGAACAGATTTGTAAGCCCAAAAGATGAAAATTGTTTGAGAATTCTCATAAGGATTCCTGCCACTATCACATAACATTCTTTTCACCGAAGCAGCAATGATTACCTGAAGTTGCAAGAGTATCAGTTGACATCTGCAAAAAGAAAACAATGTCAGTTTGCCATAATACGTCATGAATGTGGAAAGAGTGGATTGAAGGGGAATTCACCAGACACTGATGAAAAAGTGAGGTGAGGGTCAATGGTCTGAATGGTTCATACCCACACTTGGTTAAGGCATCAAAAAAGTCAAATCTCGATGCAGCCAAATGCACCGTGACTCCATTTCTTTCACCTGATTTTACTTCACCACCAGATCGGTGGATGAAGTGTTGATCTGGCCAGTAAAAAAAACCACACGACAAAGCATTAGTTGTAGTACTCCTAGCTGCCAGCTTATAAGAGTTCATAGTTTAAAACCAAATGATCTTTACTCATATTTATCAAACCAGCATATAGGTCAACTGGGTGAAGCAGAGTTTGGTAAAGTGAGGGATCCCAGAGGAAGATATCCACTGACTAGATTGGTACCTCTCACCCCATGAGAGCTGCATGCTGTCAAGCTATACAAGGTTTTCATTCACAAGTGGTCAGCCAGGTGGGTGTGAGCATAACCTGCAAACATTGCCAATCTACCAGTCTAAACAGCACTGACCACCACCAAGGATTTCATTCCTGCATGCAGAACCAAAATTTGTCTAGTTAAAGCTGATAGTTGCACCACTGAAGCTCTTTAATCAATTGCACACCCAGTGAATTACAGCATTTTAATGATCAGAGTGGGCACAAAAACAGAGATTGTGCGTTCTTCTTTTAAGAGACCAGGCCCTGGGACTTGACTTGGAAGCAATCTCTGCTTTGTCTTCAGACTATGTTGAGCTCTTACAGCAAAAAAGAACAGCAAAGAGGAGGGCCAGGATCTGCTCAGAATGATTCCAAAAATTGAGTAATGCCTCAATACAATGTTCTGGGAAAACTGGCAATCCACCTCTAGCTCAAAAGACTCTATAACGTTCGTAGTAATTCCTGGACAAAGTTGCTCACAACTCCAAAATGAAGATTGAATGTGACAGAATGCAACAGTAAGTATGTTATCATCTGTATGACCCTGCCTCCCTAATGCTCGCTAGCTGGCTGCTTTCATGGCGTCAACTCAGGTAAAGAAAACAGTTAGTCTGAAAGGCTTGATCCACACCTAACAACAGACAGACCTGTTTTGCAAAGTCAATGCCTAATTAAGTCTGCCTCAACCCTACAATGGTAGATGACATCCCCCTTGTGAAAGCCAATAATGCCACTTTCCTTGGTGATTGGCCCTCCTGTTTTGAAGATCCTGCAAAATCTGCAAACCATATGTTAGATACATTAGAAATTTAGCATCTGTCCATCTCCTTGAAGATCCTCATAATGCTTGCTGGTTTAAGGAAGGAAGGCTACCACAGAATATACCAAGACATTGGGGATGAAGGGTGGAAGTGTTGCTGGTTCCATTCTCACAGCTATTTCACATTCTTATATTAGTACTTGCCATGGAATCAACCTATCACATTTCAATGCTGTGCAATCTCAACCTACTCCTAGCTTGATGTTCACATAATCTATCATGGTACGTATGATCTGAAAACATTCCCTTTGGCGTGATCTACAGGCAAAGACCTACAATCCACTCGAGTCATGTCTTGGTATGTTTCAAGTGAATGTCACACAGCTCAGCTTCAACTGAAAACAGGCTTACAATCACCTGCCTGCTTTTGGACCCAACATACAAAAGGGTGAAGCTCTGAAAGGAATGAAGGGGTGAGGGAGTGGCATGCACCTCGAGAACACATGTAGATCAGTAGACCTCATACTGAGGACCTCTGCATTTCTTCCCAAATGCAAAGAATAGTATCAGCTGCATCTTCCTCATTGTCATAACTCATCACTGCATTCAGGCCCAACATCCATTGTTTGTGCAGAGGTGGTAGTCCGTCTTTGAGTAACACATAGTCAAAGGTTGAAGAGATTTTTGCCTCCATTCTGCTGCTTGCCTGCTTGGCAGAATGTACTATGGATTGTGGTACACCTGCCAGAGTAGCAACTTGAAGGCCATAGCTCTGCTTGCATACACCCTCCCCGAGCTTGTAGAGGAAAACTAGCTCTTGGTCAGACACAGAATGAGGTGCCTGATTGCTTTTGTGACTTTCCATGGCACAGGTCATATGGTGTAAGCCAACTGAACGATGTGATGAAAATTCAGTAGTGAGGGCATGATAGTGAGTGGCAAATAGCAGGCGACAGTCCAAGGTGTCAACCACATGGCGAAGAACCTGGGACATGGCAAAGAATGACTTAGCAACTTCCCAGTCTCCTCACAAAAAGAAACAAAATAGGTTATGAGTTTTCAGACAGGAGAGCTTACCGCATATGCAATGGCAAACCCATCAAATGTTGATGTTCCTCGACCAAGCTCATCAAGCACAACGAGTGAGTTATTTGTTGCATTTTGTAACACAGATGCTGCTTCTGTGCACTCCACCATAAATGTACCTGCCAACAGGTGGGATTGGAACAGAACAAACACAAAAGTAATTCACTATAAAACTTATGAACTGAAAGACAGCTTTCAGCATTGCATGTACTAAAGACCATGCAGTGTCACTGTGGCAATTACAGCAATAAACTTACTATGCCCATGCATGATGCGATCACTGGCACCAAGGCGTGTGAAGATAATATCCACTGGTGATAAAGTGCAAGACTCGCCTGGAACAAAGCATCCCAACTGCAAATTCATCATGTAGAGAAAGTGAGAACCATATGATGAACCTTCTATGATCTCACTTGGTAATTGAATTAAAGTGACGATCAACTCATGCACAGTTATACAGCAAACCACTGCACCTATGCTAGACCCACATTAAGAAGATTGCTAGTATACGGCTGTGAATGGCCACACAATCCACAAGAGTGTGAAGGAATAGCACGCCTAACCTGAGCCATAATCACAGCTAAGCATGTTGCACGCAGCAGTGTAGACTTGCCCCCCATGTTTGGTCCTGTCAGAAGCATTGCATGAGGAGATGTAGAGTTTGAGTGATGATTCCCAAGCTCCACATCATTGGGCACAATTGCATGTCCATTATCTCTAGTACTAAATGGATGCCACAGGCCCTTGATGGCAAGTACAGAACCTCCATGGCCTGTCTCCTGATTGTGGACAAAAACAGGCCGACACACTGCATTCAATGAAGTCCTTGCAGCTGCAGCAAAAGAAATCAAGACATCCATTTGTGCAAGTATCTCCACTACAGCTTGCCACGCTTCACTATGCTTATTGAATGATATCATGTGGCCACTTAAGAGCATTGCTTCTTTCTCCAGTAATGTTGATTCATCCTCATCTTCCTCATCCATGACTGCATCTTCCTGGAATTGAAGGCAGATAACTCTAACTCAATTGAAGGCAGAGTTTTCAATTTCAACAAAGAGGCATTAAACATTCTGTTCTTCTTTTCACCTCTCTCTTTTGTCACAAATCACATTTCCTGTGTTTGAAAGAATTTGTTGATTGGAAAGTTCCTCAAGACAAGAAATGAAACAATTCCCTCAGAAACTTGGCTCTGTGAAGAGTTTAATTGAGATAGCATGTAAGAGAAATTTCATTAAGAGTCTCGACATTGGATCTTCAGAGAAGACCTTCATGTGACTTTCTCTGAGACTATAAGCCATAAACAGAGTGCAACCCTTTGTATCATATGTTACAGTAATTGGAGGTTCCTAAAAAAAGGCATGCACCTGTTTAGGTGTAAACAGTCTTGGGACCTTGCCACTTCGGTCAATGCAAGTCTCAATGTTTTCAAGGGCATCAAGGCCTGGACTGTTGTCTCCTATTGCCATAGCCACTTGCAAGAGGCGTGCAGTTGGGGGCCCACCATCTTTGCAGCTCTGAAGCCCCCAGAGCAGCTCAATAGCTGAACGCATCCCTTGGAAAGCCTCACAGAATGTCTTAAGCTGCACCAGGTAACCAGATCAGAATTTGGAGCCATGTCCCAACTGAGCTTCTTTTCACACTAGAGAAAGAGAACAGGAGAAATTTGCTTACACGACGGTCATGAACTTTCTTGGCAGCCATAGGTACAACTCCTAAACTTGGGGAACCTGCTAAGCCCCGAACTCGAGCAACCAATCGTTCTAGATCAGGCAACATTCGCAACTTTGCTCGTAGTGAGTAAGCCATCTCAGTGTGCTCAAAAAGCTCCTGCACTGCATCTAATCTGTCATTGAGCTCAGAAGTATCTTGCAGTGGGTGGCAAATCCACCGTCTAAGGAGGCGTTTCCCGTATTTCGTGACACAGCTATCCAAGTAACCAAGCAGAGTGCCTGCACAAAAAGACAATGTGCAGAATCCCATATTACAGAGGGTGAAACAAGAGTTGCTGAAGTTGCATACTTCCACAGACAACTTGCTGCACAATCACATACAACACCAACTGCTGAGGAGTCCTGACCTGCTCGGCCTCCATCATCTCTGTTCTCAAGGAGTTCTAGATTGACAATTGTGTCACCATCAAGACGAAGTGCCCCTCTGTAGACTTCATAAGACAGTAGAAGTCCACTAGGAAGTAGCTCACTGTCCACCTGCAATAAGCCATGAGTAATAAAATTCACAATCATGTTGGTAAGGATACTTCAGGTAACCAGGGACATGCAATTTGCATATGCTCTAGCAATCATGCCAGACCATTTACACCTAACTAGAGCCTGCTGACAGTGACCTCACCTTCAGTCGCACCAAATGTGAAATCAGTGCTCCTAGTGCACTGGCAGGAAGGTTTTTATTTGAAAGAGCTTTGAAAGCTTGAGGTGGCAAGCCCCTTGAGCCTCCTGCATCACTGACAGATTTGAAGTAGCCCCGATCTTGGATCATTTTGTTCACCATGTGAGGTTCCATATATTCATGTGTCAGAGGACTGAGAACTACTGGAAGTAGGCCTGCAGCCAGTCACACCTGCATTTCTTAGCTAATACATTTGGCACCCAGTCACAAGGTGAGAAACAATATGAAACTTCGTGCTATCTGTGCTATAGTGATTGAGTCAATATGATACTCAGTCCTTAAGGTGAGAAGTGATTTAAAAGTTCATGCTACCTGGGCTGTGGTGGTTCCGAAGTATTTTCATTGTGTCATCAGATACAGCTGCAAAATCATATACAAGCCCTGGTTATTACATGTAACACACATTGTTTTGAATTGACCATACCTTAGATAAAATGTAAACAATTACTGTGATAGACCAGAAATTCTGAAGAAAGTCATGAATGGTCTCAAGAGCCTTAAATGTGAAGGAAGCAGGAAACACCTCCAAGTTCATATAAAATTTCCTGAGGTGCAACCTGCAGCAGCACAATTCAAGCCACAAATCTCAAGACTGTGTATTTGGACATGTTTACTAGTCTAACAATACCATGTACCTTCTTTCCCAGTGCAGCACTATGGCTGCACCCACGAGAAAACTAATGAACTTCCCACATGACCAACATGATCTGAATACAACAACAATGAAATAAGCTATGCACCTGAGTCAGGAGTGCCCTTAAGGCTGAGCGTGAGCAATCATCCTGTATGGTGCCCACATAGAATTTGCCTGCAGCAGCATCCACAAAGGCAAATCCAACTGCAACTGATGCTGGATTTGATGAGCTATCTTTGGACCCACACAGAGGTTCCTGCTTTAACAGCAGTTCATGCAATTCAGCTTCTGGGATTGAAGGTGGCTGGTACTAGTGGATGGAGGACAGGGAGCCCAAGCATAGTAAGCTCTTTGCAGGAGTCTTTGGTTTGATCAGATACTATATGAAATAGAAGATGATGGACTCAGAAGGAAATGCACAATACACCATCCAGAGCTAGGAACTCTATGCAATTCTAACATGAAAATGGATGAATGGGACTCAGAGCTAGACTGAAAAGTCTCCATGCCATAATAGGTGGGGTCAACTTATCACCTCACATAAAGCAAGAAGATGAACCGCCTCAGCTTGCATATTGCCTTCAAGCCTTGTTGATGGACTAAGCACTTGGGTAAGATCACGATTAACCATCTGCAAACAATCAAGCAGAACCAGAAATTAAAATCGCATTCAGTCCCCCTACAGCCTATAAAACAATCTCCTCTGGACATACTTGTATTTTTACTCTACTGCAACACTCTACTCCACACCTATGTTAAAAAACACATATGTACACAAAGATAAGCATACTAAGATGTCCAACTTTTACACACCTGAAACCTGAGAACTGAATATGTCTGAAAATTTGCAGCCCTGTTGTTAACTTGCAGCCTGAAAACTGAAGGTATCTTTTGGCCAACCAAAACTCCACAAAGTGCACATTTGACATAGGCAAAATAGTATATGGAATCAATTTACATACCCCACCCCCTCGTTTCTTTGCTTGATCAGATGTTTCAAGCTGCTCCATCCTCCCAACCTTGTATCTGGAACAGTAGAACAACAATTATGAAAACTGCCATACAAGCTCTCATTCATAGTTCACCAGTATTGCACTCCACCTCTTAAAGTGCAAGACTAGAGGAGCTAGCCAGATGAAGATTACCCAAGACGCACCAACTTTTGCACAGCATCATCTATCCCACTCTCTGGGACTCCAACCTGTGTACATGAAAAAGAATCCAGTCAAAGCATTAGACAATGACTTTTCCACAGTCAACAAAGTTTGAGTACTTTGCTTGGAAATCATACCAAGACTCAGCACTCTTCAAAACTTGTAATAAAGCAATCATGACAGAACTAACCTGTCTGCACTTTCCAACACCGCTGTAAGTCAGTTTCCAATCCATTTCTTTATGCCCAATTTCTGCATCAAGCTCATAAAGCTCATAGAATTTTCCCTGTGCCACCAAATTCAGAAATGTGTTAGAGAATGTCGTGAATGTGATTGTACAATAGCAGCAAACTGCATTTGCCAGATCAAGACATTTATTCAGGTCTGACAAAACTCTAACATAACTGTACAGCTGTCATGGCATTGCAACTGAATTCACAACACTACTCCAGTATGGTTACCAGAAGCATACAACTTTGAAGAAAAAGAGAGTGTCCATGTACTCCTTTTTCTGAGTCCAGTACTGCTTCTGTGATGCTGACATCTTGGCCATAGCATCTTGAGGGATTAAAAGGGTCCTCTTGTCATACAGAGGGTGATCAGGCCTTCTTCCTGAACCATCCCGGATCTTATCAGGATGCAGCCAGTCAAACTTGGCTTGAACTGCAGTGCATACACCCTCTGGTGCAGCTTCCTCCTCCACCCCCAAGACATCCATAAAACATCTCCTCTTGCTGGGGCCTGTCGTCTTCAACAATTTCTCTTCGGCAATGTCATAAGGCTCCTCATCTTGAACACGCTTGAAACCAGGGACAAAACGCCGTGAGAGTGCCACCTGGGGTTCAGGAGCTGCTGCAGATGACCTAGACTTGAGGGAAGACAGCTGTTGTTGCAGCTGCCTGTAACCAGAGCACATCAATTCTATATGTTAGCAAACTTCTGTCACGCTGTACCTTTTACAACACAGCATCACAATCAGCAATCTGCAAGACAAAGCATTTTCGAAGGAAAACCTTCTGCAATGAAAGTGGAGAGATTTGCCAGCAATCGAGCACAAATCTCTTCCGATCCCACGGAAACCACTAATTCTGTAGCTGGTGAAGATGAGTAGGACAAGGAGAACTGTTGTTCTGAATTTACGAACCCTGGAGGTGGCCATTGAATCTGCAATCGTGCAGTTTCATCGGACTCGGACACGGTCGACACTCCCTTCTTTACTCCAGAACCTGACTGCTCCTGCTGCTGCTGCGGACGGTTATGTTTGCTGCTCAGCTTCTCCCCCTTATTATCATTTCGCGATTGCACAGGTGATGAAGTGGACGTGTGGTCTGAAGCTATCGCAGAATCTTTGTTGAAGAAGGAGAACAAAGAGCGTTGCTGTGCCATGTTCTTACAAATTACACTGGCCAACCTGCTTGAGTACATTAATCTCGGTGTAAGCCTAAAGCAGATCCCACCAAAAGTAAAGAGAAGAAAACAAAAAGCAGACGAAATTACGTCAAATTACGTATGAACTGAGCCTTCAAAACTGCGAAGCAATTCCATCTAAAGACTGAAAGCTCCGATTACTCAATAATATCAGGTCTCAACTTCGTCTTCCAAAAACAAATCCCTTGTTGCTTCACGCTAACGAGCATCGACAAGGTCCAAGACACAAGACCAAAGATCGGATACGGTATCACGGCCGATATCAACAACACACAATCTGACTTCCAGCTACCTTCAAGTAATTCAAAATTATGACGAGCTTCAGCGCAATCAATTTCTCCATAGAAACGTAAAAAAGCAAAACTAGAGTGAAAACGCAACAGTGCTGTGGGAGCAGAAAAACAAAGAAAAAAGAGAGTCACGCGTACCAAGAACACTTACAGGTTCAATTTTAATTGCGTAGCACCACTCGGATTTGATGAATTTGAATTTTTAAAAAACTCAAGGCGAAAAACTCCAGTGCACGCTGATCCTCCTCTTCGTCAGTTGCTCAGCAACAAAAACTTGCTGATCAGGACGCAAAACAGTAACAATCGACGACAGAATTGGACGCGCGCGCGCAAGATCGCCGCGAGCACAGGAGATTGCGCCGGAGTGGAAACTAGCGCAAGCGGGGGTAATACGAAGCGGGGAAGAAGAAGAGAAGAGAAGAAGAAGGGCGGGAAGATTCAAGAAAGAGATGAAAGCTGAGGAAGTAAGGGATGAAATCTGATAAGCTTTCACTTGCGGGAAAACGATTTCGGATGAAGGGCGGGATGAAAGGGATGAAAGCTGATAACCGTGCGTTGATAAGCTATCTATGACCGCTTATCAGCTTCCTTTGTGCACTTACAAGCAGGCTATCAGGAAACGCAGGGGGTTTTGTTGCCATTTCTAATACTTGTCCAATGTTGGGAAAATCCTTAATTAGTTTGTTAAATGAAGAGAATTTTATGTAATTTACTTTCAAATGAAAAAAAAAAAAACTAATTTTAGCATATTCATGTTTTTCCACATCTACTTTTAGTTAATTATACATTTTATTTGAATAAATATTTTTGAAATTAAATACCTTTGAAACTTAAAATCCAAGGTCAAAAGGGAAATAAAGAATATGAGTTTTGTATGATTCTTTTTATAAAACCATGCTTGTGTGTGTGAGGCTTATCATGTACCTACCTTCCCTCGATGTACCTACCTCCTTCCCTACAGGCCATTAGTGAACTCTTGGGTGTGAAATTGGAGTTTGGCCAAATTGGGTCCTTAAACTTGAGTTCAAAGGCACACCTTATATATATATGGGTGTGTGAATATCCTCTTAGAAAGAGAAGGGATCTTAGGCCCACTTGAGATAGGGTCCATGGTTCAAATTCCTAAGAACCAATTTGGACTTGTTTGAAGCAAATTGAATCCTTGAGTTGGACTCTAGCCTGCATCTTGGTTCTCCAAATTGTGAACTCTTTTTTTTTGGCTCGAACCAATTTGATTTTCCTTCCAAAATGGTGCCATGTAGGATTAGCCTCAATTTGTCAATTTTTGCTCTTGGACCCTCATCTAAAGGCCCTAGGTCCAATTTATGGCTCTTATTCAATAAGATTGTTTTATCTGATTGGACCTTAGACTTTGGACCTTCATTTAAAGTGACTTTTAATTCCAAGGTGTGAATTTGACAAATTGTTATGTACCTATATGATAAAAATTATTTCTAAAGTATACTCACCTCAAAATTTGAACCTTGAGTTTAAATGAAACATGGGACTAAGTCAACTTTGTGTTTTCATTGTTGTTGTTGTTGTTGTTTTTTTTTCCCTTCACACTTTGCCAAATTGTCATTGTTGGACCATGTATTCATGTCATTTTACATTTTTGTCAAATTGCATGTAGAATAGATAATGAAAAGCATTTTTTATAAAAAGAAATAAAGCCCACATTTAGTGACATGGGGTTTGGCTAAGAATTTGCATTTGGAAACACCACATGCAAAAATAAGCTTAAAAAAAAACAATCGCTATGAGGTGCAATTGTAGACAACAATTCAAAATTCCCTTCAGATTCTGAGAGAAAATCAAAATTCCCCTCACATTCATATTGTGACAAAAAGTGTCCACATAGTGAAACCTCCTCCCAACCTCAATGATCTAATGATTACACCCACAATTTTATGAAAGGACTTGAGGAATGATTGGTAGTTTTGGGTTATCAACAATGGAAACATGGAATATGATTCCATGATCAAACCTCATTTCTTTACATCTCACTCTATTCTCAATTTTTGTCATGTGAATATGCATTATATTTCAACCCTTTTCATGTCCATGGTGTCAACATTCCAAGTTCCCCCTTGATACATCCTTTTGATTCTGACCATTGTGCCTTCATGTTAGCCAAACTCCTCACATTACCTCCTATCCTAATTCCTAAACTACCTACACATACCACACACACACATGGTTAATTTCATGCCCAACTAACTTCCCTAGACAAAACTCCTCGATTACTTAAACTCATTATGCGAACTAAGACTTAGTTTAATGGAACCTCTCTCAAGACATGCCCAAAGCATTCCCAAGTTCCCAAAGGACAACACCAAATGATGTCCCAAAAGAACTCTTCAATTGTCTTCGGGAGAACACTTAAGTTGTCCAAAAAAAAGGAATGAACAACACCACATGTTATCTTGAAGCAACCCATATTGCTACTAAGGGTTTTAGTGGGGTGTTAATGGGGTGACATTTAATGTCACCTTAACACAACCCCCAATTATCCCCAAAGGGTTTTAGTGGGACAACCCCTATTTGTCCTAACCAACCTAAATTGGTCCCCAAAATAAGTTTACTTGTTTCACATCTAGATTTTGGAACCTTCAAATCTTGAAACCCCCCTTCCCAATTTACAAAGCAACTTGGGAAGTTGCAAATGCATGTGCTACCACAATGCCCCACCATGGTGGTCCCAACATGCCCCCCCCCCCACACAGACATGAGGCACGAACTCACATGGAAAGGCATTTCACTCACCCCCATCTTTTGGAAGTTTATGTCTTCATAGACATTTTGGCATTTAGCCCTTTTCATGACAAGGTTATCTTATCACCCCTTACCACAAATCATTTGGGTTAGCTACTTCCATATTTTGGTTCATTCATGTTTAAATCATTTGATTTCAACATTTGAAAAATTTTAAGTATTATTTGTACCCATCTACATAATCTTTTGTCATGACTTACACCCCATTTGGTGTGACACCCCTTCTAATGTCATTCTCCCATTGATTTTCTTTCAACTTCTTAAAAGATTGTTCAAATTTTCTAAGTTTCAAATCCACATTTAGGTTTCATTTGACGACCCCAACCACCATGTTTAAAGGAGTAAACAAATAGTGTTAAAATGTGTTTTCAAATCTTTTTTACCCTTAAGGGACATGGTTTGTGATAATGAGCATTGGAAGCATCAATCCCATAAGTTAGTTAATCTTAGTTCACACACATCACTACCCCAATATTGCATGATCAAGACCCTTGGAATTTTTCTTTAAAGTTTAACTCCTTTGGTCCATTTTCATTAGTTGTTATTGTTTCATTTTAACCTTTCACTTTTTCCTTCCATGGGACCAATTTTTGCACAGCATGACCTTCCCATTTACCTAGTTAAATTTTCCTAGGTTCAAGTTTGCGCACCATTGCTTCTTGTGAAGTTTGAAAATATTTGAACTTTCACCTTCACTTTTGAAGGTTGATGTATGTATCAACATTTAATGCTTCATGGACATTTTTTGTGCATATTACTTCATTCTAACTTATGGCCCTTTATTGTTTCGAACTCCTCCACCATTTCCAACATATTGTCCAAATGGGTTGGGTTCACCCACTATACCTCTTTCAAATGGCAACCCTTTCATTTGACAAGGTACATTTTTGCAACTCATTTAGTTTGTGTTGTTGCCAAAATGCATTTTACCACCATTACAAGGCTATGTTTAATGAAATCAAATCTTAAATAGTAATCATGTTTTTGTCTCTTTCTTCTTTTATTTTCGTAAAATGGTTTCAACTTGGAAACATGGAAGGTTGGATGCCCCACAAAGTGTAGACATCCAAATGCAATTTGTGAAACACTTTACAAAGCCATGGATACTTCAATATAAATTAACTTGTTAAAGCTCTAGGAATTTTAAAATTTTGAATGTTCAACCACACAAGGTCATTGATCTCAAATTGAATATGTATTTAAAACTTGTTGGCCTACTTCTTGTAACTAGCTTGTGTATTTTCCAAAGGTTTCTCACCCTACGCATGTTTTCTTTTCTTCACACATCTTGGCCATCTCTTTGGCATTTTTGCCTCCATCTTGAAACATCCATCCCATCCATGGGATAGTTAAATCCATGGGTTATATGTTTTAATTCCCGATGTCAACTCAAAAAAACACATGTTCAAATAACTCATGTTTGGTTGAGTTGTAACAAAACTTTGTTAACCTTAGGTAAATGATCACCCCCAATCCCTATAACTAGCTAACAACACAGTTTTAGAATACCCCATTGACCTTTTTCATTTATCGTTCAATTTGTGGATGGCAAATTGTATTGAACTTTAATTTAGTCCCAATTTTTTTCATAAGAAGTACCCAAGTTTCCAAAGTGAATTTTGTATCACAATCATTCCCTATGACCTTTAACATCACATTGTGTTTCACCCACATATTAAAAAGTAGCTTTGTTATCTTTGTCATCATAATGTTAATTTTAATTGACTCAAACTTGGTTAATTTAAAGAACCAATCGACCACTAGAAAGATGACATCTTTCACCAACAAACATTCCACAGAAGGTTTGGCTTGTTCCCCAAAGCATTTCACCTTGATACACCTCCTTTCAATTAAGCACATTAGGGACCACATTAGCTTTCCTTAATTAATTTTATGTTCATTAGCACCAAGGTGTCATGTTAATGCAACTATTTCATGGTGACCCAAGTGGTTGTGTTTCAAATACTTCAAGGACACATTATCTATGAAGACCTTAGTCTTTTGTGACCCCAAATAGTGTTGTCACATCTTAAGGCAACTTACCACCATGAACAACTATTTTTCATGAATTGATGATCTTAG
>Ga0209611_10003091_pt1 | contig 29146 bp, 24 predicted proteins | sample S1TSphgellanicum_3_FD_187693 | JGI IMG/M metagenome (GOLD analysis project Ga0209611, IMG submission 187693) | Host-associated microbial communities from peat moss isolated from Minnesota, USA - S1T2_Fc - Sphagnum magellanicum MG (SPAdes) (version 2) | ecosystem: Host-associated > Plants > Peat...
ATGCAATTGTTTGGGCTGTGTGAATGAAGATAAAATTACAACGATGGTGGCCGCTGGGTTCATGCAATTGTTTGGGCTGTGTGAATGAAGATAAAATTACAACGATGGTGGCCGCTGGGTTCATGCAATTGTTTGGGCTGTGTGAATGAAGATAAAATTACAACGATGGTGGCCGCTGGGTTCATGCAATTGTTTGGGCTGTGTGAATGAAGATAAAATTACAACGATGGTGGCCGCTGGGTTCATGCATTTGTTTGGGCGGTGTGAATGAAGATAAAATTACAACGATAGCAGCTAATGCACTAATTACCACCGTGCGAGTCCCCGCCGGCGGGTCAGTGGTCGCTATCGGCCCCCTTTTAAAAAGCCGGCCGGGGGGGGGGTGGGATGATCATTTCCCGGTGATCCCGGGTTGGTCAGTAGTCGCCATCCGTTGGAAACCTAGAGCCAGCTGGGGTCCGGGATGGATGGATGGATTGGATGTCCGGGCAAGCGCCTAGCGGAGGAAGGTAGGTAGACACAAGGCCGCAGGCCGGTCTCGAGAAGCTTTAAGAACTTTCCAACGGGTGCGGTGCGGGTTGTTCTATTGGTTGCAGTGCGCTTAGTACAGGACATGTATGGAAGGAACGACCACAGAGGAGGGCGGGAGCGAGCGAGGGAGGGAGGGAGCGAATAATTAGAGAGGTCGTTTAAGCAAGCTCACTTTCTCTGTCGCTTGCTCTGCTGCAACAGATGATCTCCAAGTGCCTAATGACGATATTAAGCTTTGTAAGTTGTTTTTTTTTCCCTCGGCTTTTCATGCAAACAAGCGACGTCTGTGATTTTTTTTGAGGTGTCTTCTCATACGTATGAGCACTGATCACGTTGTTCTATGTATTGTTTGTTGTTTGTTGTTTGTTGTTTGTATTGTTTGTAACTCCGGAGTTGTGCCTAGTTTTTTTTTTTCTGTAACTTCTTCTTATATACATTTATGAGCACTGACCATTTTGTTCCATGTATTGTTTTCCTCTTGTTGTTAACTGCGGCGGCAGAGTCCATGAGTTTTGTAGTTACAATAAGCCTTTGAGCAGTTAACAGTTCATGTCCTGTGGTTGCAGCTCCAGGCAGATATATGCGTAGGCATAGCGCGCAGGGGAGCTCTGGAGGGCCGTGGCTTGCATTCAATTTGTGCTCTCTGAGATCTCATGCGCCTCAAGCAAGCAGAAATACATTGGTATGAGTATTGTCGATCAATATATTCCTCTTGTTGATGTTATTAATGTCTTTTGGACTTGTAATTAGCTTTCGAGCAGGTATCTTTTGGTCTTGTAGTCTTTCGAGCAGTGAAAACGTGATTAATCAATCTGGTTGCAACTGCAGGAAGAGTTTAGGACGCGCGGGAGTGAGTAATACTAGGGATGACGGGCATTTCGGGTTGCAGTCATGCTCTAGCCTTGTACAAGCCAGCAGCGAGAAGATTGCAAGAGTAGCCGAAGTCGAGCTTGCCCAAGTCATATTCGTCAGCCGCCTAGTACTGACCGTTGCCAAGTAATCTCAGATCTCTTCAGGTATGGGGTAGTAGGTAGTTAGTCTCATGCTGCACATCCGGCCGGTGCGCCTTGGCATGCGTATGTATGTACGTCCATACGCAGCTGCTGCTGCGAGTGTTTTCTTAATGTTTGAGCGTATAATTAGTGTTTGCAGGAGTAGTAGCAGCAGCAGCATATCGATGATGGAGAACAAATCGCTCAAAAGTGTTCAAACCAGCCGCGGCGATGCAGGGCCTTCGCAATCGGCCTCCACTTCTTCTTCGCGACGACCAGGGGTAAGACTTTCTGGCATGCATGCTGCTGAACTGATCTGCCTTGTGGATGATATGCTGATGATGAGATATGTAAACTAGTCACGTTTCATGTCTCTCTGAAATCTCCACTCCGCATGGTGTTTTGTCTGATCATTTCCCACAATGCTGAAGGTGTAGTAGTGAAAGTCTAGATATTGTGGTGATGATTCCACATGAAGAGCATCATCTGTTTCATGTCTATTTCAGATCTCCACTACTACTCCTCATGGTGTTGTTTTCAGCGCATGAATGGCGTTGTTGTTTGATGTTTTTCCACAATGCTGAAGTTGTGGTAGAGAGAGTCTAGATATTGTGATGATGATTCCTCATGAAGAGGTGCTTCTGCATGAGCAGCCGTTGTATAATATTTTCTGCAGATGTATATTCTGCTTCATAATGCTTTCCTCTGGCATTGAAGCTCGTAGAAATGGGTGAGTTGGTGGAAATGGGCCGCTTGATTACACTCATGGTGAGATCTACATAGCTTCTAGGATTGATGTTTCATCACGGTGGTGCTGCTGCAGAGTTATCAATCTAGCAGCTTCTAGCTCTGTTTGATTCTTTGGGTCATGATCATGAGTCACCACATACAATTACAGTTTCCTTCTGATTACGTTCATGTAAACTCTTCTTCTCCATAGCAATGGGAGCATCCCATTCCCTCATATTTGAAAAACTTATACTATGTGTAGAATACAAGATATGCATTGATGAAGCTTCAGTTGCATGTGCAGCCTATGACACCCTGCTGATGATCATGATTTCATGTTTATTTGTATTGTGGTCAGTCCATCCTTGATTCAGGATTGCGCTGTTCCACATGACCAGATCTCTATTGCATGTTGAGATCTTTTCCATATATTGTGGTTGCATATCCAGCTGAGGAGATTTCTTGCTTAGAATTGTTACTCACATGGTGCCTTAGAGGTCTTCAGATTGTCCACATGAATTATTTCTTGCATGCAGTACCCTGGAGTAGTTCTTTTCATCAAATGCACATGAGGATCATGGTTCCTGCATGGGTGGATGTTCAGCAGTAGCACAGTTTCAACAGACTGGCCTGCATGTATGTCATCATCCTTAGACCCATCCTTGAATTTGACATCCTGAATGTATGTGTGTTACATTCATGACAGAAAGAAAAAATGGAGGAGGAGGAGGAAGATCAGGATGACGTCTCAGGGTTTCGTGCCATGCTTCGTTTGCCGCCCTTCTATAATGTGCCTGCTGCAAGTGACGATGATGATGATCAGCAATATGCAGCTCCTTATTCATTTAATCCAATGCCTCGTGGTGTTTTGTGGCCGTACCCACATGTGCCTGCTGCAGCAGCTCTGAATGATGAGCATCAAAATCTGGCAGCAGCTGATGCTCAGCAGCTCCCAGTGGATCTGCATGATCAGTCCAAGGATTGGGATTGCAGCTTCTGTTCCTCCAGTTTGTGGCCGTACTCACATGTGGTTCCTGCTAGTGCAACAGCAAGAGATGGTCAGGAGCCAGATCGTGATGATGCTCATGGTGCAGAATTGTGTGGTGGGCATCCTGAACATCAGCAGCTCCCCCTGGGTCATCAGTTCAAGGATTGGGATTGCTGCACGGGGGGATATTGCTGCAGGTTCTGCTGCAGCTCCAATGGTGCAAATCATCATGTGGCCACGCATGATGATCAGCTGTCGGATCATGACTCGCATGACCACGACGGCCTGGCACAGCAGAATGATACTACTGCTGCTACAGACCCTATAGACCCTGGAACAGACACGAGCTTTGGATTCACATTAGGGATTCCGTGGGGTATGTTGGGAATGTTTGTGTTCTGGTCAACAGGACAGGAGCTACAAAGCCTAGTCGAGAAGGCAAGAAGGAATGACTTGCGTCTGGAAGTCATGGCGAGAGTACCAGTGGAGAGGGATTGTCGTCTAGTGCAGAGGATTTGCAGAGGGGATTGGTACGCCTGCGTGAATGAGGAGAATGTGGTGACAGAGGTGTACAAAGTGGATGTGATGGAGTCAGATGCCATAGCATGTGCCAAGTACAAAAGAAAGGTAGATCCCATCAGCCGCAGCGAACGGTCATATTCGGTTTGGGGAAGAGATGCGAACGAGTCCAACGAGTTACAACGAGCATGCGGGGGTTTAGTGTCTTTGCCCAAGAGCAGACCCATGAAGAAGGCAAAAGTCGTAGTAGTCCGCGATGGGGAGGGGGAGATGGCTGTAATCAATCCGGAGTGGACACCAAGCTCCGGATTGCGGCTGTTTCTGCACGGCTCAGGTCTTATAACGAACAGTGACCTTCGGGAAGAGTATTGTGAGTGGGAGTGGAACAATAACAGTACTGAATCAGCTTTAGATGAAGATGATGGAGATGAGGAGCTGCATCGCCTTCATTTCCACTTCATCGAGTACTGCTACAGCGTCCTGGTGGGGTTCTCAAGTCAGCTCATTGACATAAGAGAATTGGGTGATCCCATTCCTGCCCAGTTCATGCAACATGGCGCAGGTTTCCTCTCTGCACCCGGATTCCCTGGAATCCCCGGAGTTAATCAAGAGTTTCCTGGAATTCCTGGAATTAGTCAAGTGGGTTTTCCTGGAATCCCTGGAATTACTGTACTGGGAATTCCTGTAATTCCTGGATTTAGCCCAATGGGATTTCCTGGATTTCCTGGAATTGGTCAAGCTGGATTTCCAGGTTTTGGTCAAGCTGGATATCCTGGGTTTGGTCAAGCTGGATATCCTGGGTTTGGTCAAGCTGGATATCCTGGGTTTGGTCAAGCTGGATATCCTGGGTTTGGTCAAGCTGGATATCCTGGGTTTGGTCAAGCTGGATATCCTGCATTTCCTGGGTTTGGTCAAGCTGGATTTCCAGGATTTGGTCAAGCTGGATATCCTGCATTTCCTGGGTTTGGTCAAGCTGGATTTCCAGGATTTGGTCAAGCTGGATATCCTGCATTTCCTGGGTTTGGTCAAGCTGGATTTCCAGGATTTGGTCAAGCTGGATATCCTGCATTTCCTGGTTTTGGTCAAGCTGGATTTCCAGGATTTGGTCAAGCTGGATATCCTGCATTTGGTCAAGGGTTTCCTGGAATGAGTCAAGTGCAGCCTCAGGGAACTGTTGATGATGACCATGCGCAGGAACCTGGTGATGATGAAGATGATGATGATGACGAGACAGTAACAACTTCCACACCTCTGTGGCAGCAGCAAACCAGCAATGAAGCTTATAATGTCCTGGAGGCGATCACAGCGGAGGACGGGGAATGCAGTAGCAACTTAGGTGGAGTAGGGTTCCAGGATAATCAGCTGAAGCAGACTCTGCAATATTGTTCAGGGGAATGCAGTTACAAACGGGAATGCAGTAACAACAACGGACTAGGGTTGCAGCTGCAGGATGATCAGCTGCATCTTCCTCCTCCACAACAATATTGTTCAGTTTGCTCACCCCATTATCAGCAGCTGCAGATCGATAATGCCAGTGAATACCATGTGTTATGGGAGTGCACGGGTGCTCGGGAGATTTGGCACGTGGTGAGGGAGGCGAGACGCAGACTAGGGTTGCCGAGATACTACGATGAATATGAACACATCACTGTTGGCTGGGTCCGCGGCGGATCTAGTGTTCATGCAGCAAACCAAGACTTAGCAGCTGCAGTTGTTGGTGACCCTATGCGATCGTGGGATGTTCTGAGGTCCAATTTGGTAGCCAATATCCGGCGTGAACGTACTCAAATGAGGATTACTGGAGAGGGTTTCAACACGCAACGAGTGTTGTCTAGAGCATGGCAGGAGACCATCCTTACGGCGAAAGCGTACTGGAACTGTCTCCTGCTGCGGTTTTCTTGTGCAGCAGAACTAGAGGAGGAGGTAGAACAAGAAGATGATAACGATGATGATCAGTCTCATGCACTAGTACCCGTAATTGCTGCTGCTGGAGATCACAACCACCGCAACCCTGCTACAGCAAATCCTGCAATTCCACTTCCTCAGGCTGAAACCGCCCAAGTGCGTTACCATGCAGCTCTCGCCGTAGCATTTCACACTACATGGACTAGCGAGCGGTTCTTCGCACTCCGCATCGGCAGCATCACTGCTGCTCCTCGTTGGCAGCAAACTGTCCCTTTGAGTTTTACTTGGGCTTTTCACAACAGACCTGCCAATCCTCCACCACCACCACCAGCAGGTGATGAATATTATGATTTTGTGCTTCCAGACTCCTTGGACTGAAAACAACAACAACAACGGAGAAAACAAAACAAAGAAAACGAGGAATGTTGGTTTTTTTGGTAGCACGAGTCACAGCTTGAAACCAGTTGGTCCCATATTTTGAGACATTCTCACCAGTTGGTCTCATATTTTCAGACATTCTCACCAGTTGGTCTCATATTTTGAAACATTCTCACCAGTTGGTCTCATATTTTGAAACATTGTCACCAGTTGGTCTCATATTTTGAAACATTCTCACCAGTTGGTCTCATATTTTCAGACATTCTCACCAGTTGGTCTCATATTTTGAAACATTCTCACCAGTTGGTCTCATATTTTCAGACATTCTCACCAGTTGGTCCCCGTATTTTAAGACATTCTCACCAGTTGGTCCCCATATTTTAAGACATTCTCACCAGTTGGTCCCCCTATTTGGAGACATTCTCACCACCTGGTGTAACTTGTTACTGTGTAACTGTGAGTTTCTTTTTTGTTTGGGAACTTCAGGGAACGTTTGAGAGTTCTTTAATGTGAACTGAACTGGGAGTTCCATTTTTAAGGGAACTTCTGGGAACCTTGGGAGTTCTAATGTGAACTGAGAGTTCCATTTTTTCTGGGGGAACTTCAGGGGAGCTTTGGGAACTTTTTTTTATCATTTATTTAAAATTGTTTGTTGCTGCATATTTGATTTAACTGTTGCCATTTGAACTTGTCATAAGGGGGACTTGGTATAATGCCAAATTTCTTCTCTTGTTTTCAGCTCTAACAAATTGAAGCCCCTTTTTTTACTTTGATGATACCCAGATGTTATTGCAGAAATTCAAGGAAAATTTAAATAAAATTTAAAGTTTGGTCAGTAATTATTTAAACAATTTGTTAACAGACTTAATTGTATATATGGATGTCAACCAATATTTTAATTTTGGTCATTCATGAAAAATTCATTAACAGAATTTTTTTAAAAATGGATGGTGGAATTATTTTAGGATTCAAGGTCATTGATGAAAATTAGTGTTAAACAGATTTTACATGGGACCGTGCTAAGTATTATTGTAAACTTTGTTCATTGTTGGAAAAAAAGAGTTAACTAGACTTCTATCTATGGATGCCTCTTCTTACCCATGGTTCAGCTGCTGGGTGTTTCCTAACCAAGGTTTAGACAGATCTCAGGTTATGTGGTTAAGCTAGTATATACTTAACCCAGCTTTATAATTCACCATTGCCTCATTTTGTCCAAGTTATGTTCTCAAATTAAATTGATTCAAATTTTGAGGTCTTCATGAGATCAGAGCTCTTTTTTCGGAGGTGACTTTTTTTTTTCCTCTTTTTAACCTAAAAAAAAATATGATTTCGACACATACAAAGGATTTTCATCAAAAGGAATAGCCCTAATTTGCCAGGTTTTTAGAACAGGTTCCAGCAGGTAGCCAAAATATAAAGGATTCATAAATTTTGTGAAATTTTGTATCTGATCCATAAGCAAATATTGCTATATCTTCTTGTGGATGGATGATCACCAGTAGCCATCACAAAATGGTTTCATCCACTTGTTAAATCCATTCATCTAATGTCACAAAACACGATATTTGTATGTGAAAATTTGATCTAGAGACAAAAAAAATTTTAGGTTCAAATGGGTAAGAAAAGTGTGTTTGCCACTTCCACTAGACATTTTCTCTCTACTCCAGTTTCTAGGGTCAAAATAATGGAAGCCTAAAAATGCTTAGTGGAATGATAAATTATTGCTATTTTTCTCGTGGGGATGATAGTTCATTACTATCCCATATCAATTATTTTTGAAGTCATTACTCCCAGCCCTCTTAGAGTGAGAGAGGTCTGTGAAAACCTAATGCCCAACCAAAGTGAGGGCATCAAGACCAATTTTGGGCAGCTTGGATAAAATTCTGGGTAAACATGATGAGGATGTAAAAGTATGTACCTTGTGACTCAATTGCTACACCAAAAGAAAAATCAAAATCACAACACTTGTAATGGAGGGTTGAGATTTCTAATATACTTTTATACATAAAAGGAAAAGACCATATTAGAAATTTTGGCCATTTGCCTATTGGAATTTTTGAAATAATATTTCAATTTGTACTATTGATATTTCTAAAATAAGTTGGTGCAAAAGAGGGGAAAAAAATCAAATTAAATATTTGAATAAACTGCCAAAAGGACAAAAAAAATTGAAGATTTCAGATCTGAATAAGTTGGCAAAAAAGTGGGGAAAAAATCAAATTTCAGATTTTAAAAACAAGTTCATAAAAGAGGGGACATAAATCAATTTTCAGATCTGGATAAGTTGCCAAAAGAGGGGGAAAATTTTAGATTTTAGATTTAGCCAATTTGGCATTTAAAAAGGCATTACTTTAGCCCTTTGCCTCCCTTTCTCCCCAATTTACGGGTGCTTAGGTTTTTTCACAAGGTGGTTCAAAGTCATGACCTCTTTGGGGGGGGGGGGGAAGAGGAAAAAGCTAAACAAAAAGCCACTTTATCACAAGTGTGGAAAGTTTGTCCAATATGCAAATTGTTCATCTTGTATTTCATTCCAACCCAAAAATGTCTTCCATCACATTCACCATCCAACCTTTTTCACTAACTTCTCACATCTTCAACACTCCTTTTTGCTAATCACAACACCATTGTGAAGCTCTAGATACCCCAAAGAAACAATGAAAATGTTAGTAAGCATTTTATTCCACACTTCCAAAAGAAAGGTGAAAAGCAAGGATACTTCCACAAAATGTTTTTGCCTTTCAGAAAACAAAGCTCAATATATCAAAACTTTTTTTCTTTTTTTTCTTTTCATGCACCTTTCAACTATGGTTTTATTTGCGAAACTACAAGAACTATTTTTGTTTTATGGATTTAGATTTTAAAAGTTGAATTTTATATATCTAGTTTCACAAGCAAAATTAGATGTGATTTTTAAAAAAAAGTTTCCATTCAAAACAAAAATATGTATTACATATTATAGTTTTTCTTGTGAAACTTGCTTTGGTTTCCTCATTTGTGAAACTTCATGTGTTTTACATCTAGAAAACAAACGAAACTAGAGTCAATTTTTTTTCCCTTAGTTTCCATGTGCAAAACAATGTTTTTAACATCAAGTCTCACTTGTGAAACTAAATCCGGTTTAGTGTTTTCGGCATTTGCATTTGAGTACATAAGGTTTCTCCCATGAAACCATAATTTGCATTTTGCTATTTTTTTTCCATTTTTTTTTAAACACCTAGTTTTCACTTGCAAAATTAGTTAAATTATCTCATTTCCTTTTTATTTTGTTCTAATCAAATTTGATTTTGGCCATTTAGATATTAATTGTTACCTCATATGGAAATTGTTGCGGAAGAAGGTGGTTTTGAAAATTCCTCCCATGATTTGGCCAAGGTCATGGAAGACATATTTGAAACCTTTTAACCCAATCTTGCCATTCATCAAGCTTGCCATGTGAAAATGTGAATATTGTTTGTATTATTTTTAAGAACCTCCTCATTGAAGATGAATTCATGGACATCCCATTGTGCAAAATGGTTCCAATGCAAATTGTTAGACTTGCAAGTTGACATAGCAAATGCCATGTGAAAAGAGTTTTACATTGGTCATCATCTAGGTTCTCAAATATTTTATGTCTCTTTATAAAACATTCATGGTGAATTTGAAGATGTTGCACGTAAAAAATAGATGTCTTGTAATTCCGTATGGAGATTTGTGAATGAAAAGTTTGAGGCATTTTTGGACACAAAACCAACCCTTTCACATTTGAAGGTAAGTTTTTCCATGTTCGGGATGGCAACTATTGACTTGAAGCATGCTTGCCTTATATTAATCAAGTGCATACTAATGGCGAAACTTGGCATGTGTGTTTAAGAATATGGGTTTTTAATGTTAAGATAAGGAATCAAAGGTGCCTTAAGACACTTATGGATACTGTCAATATGTAAATGATCTTTTACCTTCATTTCTTTATCATGGTTGTTTAAACATTCATTGTATAATTCAATATTCATTACTTGTTCTATGTTTTAATATTTTGTTTCTCATTTGCCATCTTTAGGTCCAATGAAAAAGCTCATGACCCCAAAGTTGTTCACACAATCTTTAAAGTCAACATGATAAGCATGATAATGTTGATAGAGAAGCAATATGAAAATTCAACGAACAAGGAGGAAGGGCATGTTTAGTATTCTTTCACACAACTAGCCTTTGTTAAAATCTTCTTCACGGTACAAATTTTTCATACATAATTTTGGTTCATGTCAATTCACAAAAATGATTGTGACATTTTGAATTGGTCATCTCACATGTTTGTTGTATATAGCATGAGATTATGGAGGCCAAACATGATGCTATAGAATTATACAAGCTTGAAAACCTAGACAATCTAACAACTACTAATATGAACAAATAATGGTTGATGCCACTTTAAAAGCTAGAGAAGCTTTGCAACACAAACTTGTGAAATTACTACCTATTACTAATCCAAAATTGGGACATGAATTTCTTCAACAATTCAAAATCCACTACTCAAAAAATATTGATGTAAAAATGACATAATTTATCAATTGTACAATGTTGCCATTTCAAAGGTTGATGCCAAGGAAAAATACTAATGGCTGAAGATTTGGAATGGTAACAAAACCATGAAAAAAGAAAATAATTTCCCCATGGGACTATTCAAAGACAATGGTGCCTTGGACCCTTTGTGCAATAAATGAACTTGGTGGAATTAGGTGTTTAACTCAACTTCCACCTTCACTAACCCTTCCCCAATTGGGCTTTCAACCACCTATAGTTCATTTTCATGCAAACACAAGAACACCCATATTATGTTATTTTTCCATTTTTATCTCATGATAAAAGTTGTACATTTGAGATGAAGGTTCCCTTGTCCATTTCATCAAGATGCTTGATGATATTGAATGGCAAAAAGGAATTTTTTCATCACCTTTAAAAAAACTATGTTTTTTTTACTAAGGTAATTTCAATATGGTCTTCACATTCTTTGTTGCATTTTTGTTCATGCAAAAAAAATTAGGTGTAGGTTTCCATTGGGTATTCTAACCTTGCCAATGGGAAGAGGTAGAACTGCATAATTGAGATAATATTGGTCAATTGCCTTAATGGCAACCTTGTTATTGGTTGTATTAATTCCCAAAATATATCAAAATGGAATATTTTCAAGCTAGAATATTATAATTATCCATTTGGACTTGCATATTCCTTGATCAAGACAATGGATGTATAGTCTTCATTCACAGAGTGGATGCAAATTCTATGGGGCAATTGATAATTGTGCTAAAAGAAGTTCTAGTTTTGAATTGAAGAAGAAATTCTATTACATTAACTCCATTCCAATGCAAATAGAAATGGAAAAAATGAGAATCTAACCTACATGATCATACCATGTTTGATGCATGAACTTCATTTTGTTTCATTTGTTCCAATTGTTTTAACATGTTACTTTTATAGACTTTGGTGTTTAATCTTTTATCTATGCCAAGCAAACATCAAAGTTCAAGATCTTTGATATGATCAAGCAAGTTGATTTGCTAGTAGACCTATATGAGATTAATGTGATCTATAGTAGCCTCAAAGATGATATTCTTCTAAAGCAACCCCTAGTTCAAGCATGGAAAGGGCATGGGATAAAAGTCATGCTTTCATTTTGATCATCCTTGAGTTTTGTTCACCACCTAAATTATGTGTTCTTGACCTTATTATGGGCACTAGTATGAATTCTAGTCTTTTTAATCACCTAGATGCAAAATATTCAGATTGATTTCTTTTTTATTGTTTTTTCAAATCGTTTTCTTTTGTAGGTTTCACAAATTTTACTATTTTTTTATATTATGTTTTTAAAGTTCTACTTTCCTTATTAGTTTGGAATCTAGGTGACATGTTTTTGATTTGGAAGGTGACGTGGAAGTTTGACAAAAACATCTATCTATCCACACTACAAAAGTTCGAGGAACCTATGCTTACACAAATGCATGACTTTACCAATGGAGATGATGACAAGATGATCCACCTTCTATAAAAAAAAATTGCAAGTTCCAACTTCCTTCAATGTTGTAATATGTAATTGGAAGCTTCTACTTGCTACAATTCAATATTGCAAAATTTGTATTACTATAAATTACAAATCAAATTTCAAATTTAGATAAGTTGGCAAAAAAGGAAATTCAACATTATGTAATTATAATATTACATATTACAAATGAGATTTCAGATTTGGATAAGTTGGCAAAAGAGAAAATTCAACATTATGTAATTATAATATTACATATTACAAATGAGATTTCGGATTTGGATAAGTTGGCAAAAGAGAAAATTCAACATCACATAATTTGTAATATGTAATATTACAAATTTGATTTCAGATTTGTATAAGTTGCCAAAAGAGGAAATTTAGTGTGGCATAATTTGTATTGATCTTCCATTCTTCCATTCTTCCATTTCCATTGAACCAATGTTGTCCCTTTATGCAAAGCTGGGGTGAACAAAGCTAAACAAACACACATGTAGAATGTTGTAAGGAAATATGTGAAGCTTTTGTGAATTAGACAGCACTTTCTGTTGGGGGATTGATTGTTATGCTCAAAGGTTTATTGACCCCACATTCCAATAAATTGGCAAAATTAGAAACGTCAACAAATTGATAAAATTAAAAAAACACCCATAAACTGTATATATATATATAGATATATATAATTTTAATTTTTAAATTTTAAAAAAAATTCCCGAGCTATTTACCCTAATCCTATGACTCACTTGGATTTTTGGCATATATCCTCTCTCGTTTACAAATATGTCTTGCATATAATCAAGGGTAAGGGATAAGCTATAATTCTTGAGATTTACATATTTCATGTATGAATAGCAGGTGAGTATATTGATTTTTAGAAAATAAGTTAACATAAATGATATATCCTACCCATACTTAACAATTATATATATGGGTAAAATAAAAATGTACCCACACAACATGGGTTCAAACTTGGGAAGCACCTCACCTTAGTTCTTTGCCCTTACACAATTCATGTCTTAAAATACTTATAATTGTGTGTATGAAAAATGCCGCACTTTTGTCTTAATTAGGTCTCCAAACAATTGGGTGTGATTTTTCATGCCTATTGATTCAGTTGTTAATCAAAATACACAATTTTTTCACCGTTTTTGGATCTTAGGGTCTTCATTTGTCTTAATTGCATTAATCTTAGTTTTGTCTTCAATTAGGTCTCAAAATGATCTATCCATGAAGGAAGGTAGTTTGTTTTGTTTTGTTTTGTAGTTATGAGATCCACTGAACCGAGATGCTTCAGATTGTGTTCTTGGTGTCTTTGGAAAGCTCTCGACAAGGATGGGTGCATGGGCTTGGTTCCATGGCATTTGGACTTGTGGTGCAAAAGGTCTTGAATATTGTGAACAAATTGTGGAGATTTCTGGCTATTGTGTGCTCTTAGTAGTTTTTGTCTTGATCATGTTAATCCTCTAGGGTTTCACGGGATTTAGGGTTAGGGTTTCAGGACGATGATGATGGTCGACAGCACCATGCAGTTTAGGGTTTCACGGGATTTAGGGTTAGGGTTTGAGGACGACGATGATGCTCGAGAGCAGCGTGCGAGTGAGAGATGTAGAGAGGGTTGCAGCGAGCGAGCTTCGATCGCAAGACAGATTCGTGATCCACACTATTCTTGTGGCAAGAATTGCTTGTTGCAGTTTTGTGTTGTCTGTTTTTTTGGCGTAGCTAATGGGAAAGTCCATCAGGTCCAAGAGGTTGAAGAGGCTGCGTACTTTGAAGCGCGAGTTGGTAGCTCCACACTATGATGCCAAGGAGCTCGCCAAACTGGCAGCACAGGAGGCGGCCGCTCAAGCACCCAAGATTGAGCTCCCGAACACGAGACGACGCTCCGAGTCGGAAGCCATGGGTAAATCTTTGATCTAGCGAACTCCAAACATCTATCCCTTCCTTACTGTCTTTCTTCAATGAGTTTGGTTTAATGTAAAAAAATCATGCACAGGTGCCATGTATGGTAGTGTAATGAAAGCACATGACCGCATGTTCTCTTTTGATGTCAGAAGACAATGTGCGCTAGTTTGCTGTTCCGCGCACATTTCTTCTCTGGTAGTATGACTTGCAAAGAAAAAGAAAATAGATGTCTTATTTGTCTTAGAAGGAATATGGAAGGAAGAAGGCTACTGCAATAAAGAAACATCTTAAGGAGCAGTGAAGAGCCAAGAAGGTATCTGCGGGTATGGGGTTTAGGGTTATGGATATGAGCATTATATATGTCTGTCTTGGAAGGGATTTGGAAGGAAGAATGCTGCTACGATAAGGAAACATCTTAATGAGGAGTGAAGCTCTGAGAAGGGTATCTGCAGGTATGGGGTTTAGGGTTACGAAGTCGAGCATTATGGATGTCTCTCTTCAAATGAATTTGGAAGGAAGAAGTCTGCTGCAATAAGGAACATCTTAAGGAGCTGTGAAGCTCTAAGAAGGGGTCTGTGGGTATCGGGTTTAGGGTTCTGAAGTTGAGCACTATAGATGTCTGTTTTGGAATGGAGAATGGTACGATAAGGAAGTTGAGCATTTTTCGATCTGTTGCTTTTTCTTTTTCTTTTTTGGTGCTTTGGATACACAAAATGATCATGTTTTATTAGATCACATAGGTGCAGTGGTAGTAACATTTTTGCTGCAACATGACTGCAAAAGAAGAAAATGTTTTATGTGGGTAGAGAAGTTTTGAGGGGTACGGTTTTCACACAGAAGAAAAAGCTGCATTCAATACATTGGTATCACAGTTTTAGTAGGAAATGTGAGTTGGTCACAGATTGAGGATGTTCAATCTCTACAATGGAAGTGCAGCCAGGGATTTTTGTAGCTAAACAAGCATGTTGTTGAACTGTGCATGCAGCTGTGGATGAGGAGCAAACACGAGGAAGAAGTGGGCAGAGTGTCACAAGTGCAATTGATGATGCAGATGTTGCCAGCGGAAGTGTAGTAGTCACAGGACGGTTGTTGCAAGCAAAGGGAGGCATTAAGAAGAGAGGGAAGAGCCAAGGCCGTCTGAAGAAAGAAAGGCATCACAAGAAGAAGTTGCAATTCTAGTTATATGAAGAAATGAGATGCAGAGAGAAAATAGCATATGTGGAGGAGCAAACACACGGAAGAATTGCGCAGAGCATCACAAGTGATATTGGTGATGCTATGGCCGGTGGAATTGAAGTTACAAGTAGGTTATTGCAATCAAAGGAAGGCAGGCATCAAGAAGAGAGGGAAGAAAGAGCCAACACCAGCACCACTAGAAGTTGCAATTCTAGTACGTGAAGAAGGGAGACGCACAGAGAGAGAAAAATGGCATATGTGAGCGAATTACTGACCTATTGCTTTCTGGCTCTACTTCAATGCCTTGGTAGAGATGTGGGAGCAGTCAATGGCTTTTGCAGCAATGTAATCATTTGGTTTTTTAGGAAGATGAAGAAATTATATTTTGGTTCAGATCTCTTCTGGTTTGTTCAATGTGGATGGTGTCTGGAAGTATGAATGCTGGTGAGCAATATTGGTGGCAATTATAGAGTGAAAAATAGTGGTCAAGCACAGTTTGTGATGTTCCAGTTTCCAGCAAGTTTAACATTGATTCCTGTTGTCAGGCTTGTACATCTACACATATGTTACCTGCTCTCACTTGGTGGATTACCAGTGGATAATGAAACAACTACCCTGTTTAGTGGCGGTTGTTGCATCAGGCTTGATAGTAACGAAGGTATGCAGCTGTCTGACTAAGGGATTCTTGTATATGTCTGTTGATCCAAGTTCATAGAGGAGCTTTCTCTGCAATTTCATAGCTATGGTGCTATGATTGTTTTTGATGTTGTCCCACATGCAGGGCAGTAGTCTATTCCATCTTTTTTAGCCGTGATAGTGCAATCAGATGTTTGATTCAGCCTTTGTTTCAAAATTACTGGATTTGGATTAATGTAACTGCTATATGATTTGTGTGTAAATGAAAAGAATGGTTTGTATTCCTGCAGTTATATGAAGATACTACTGTCACAACTCTAGTAAAGTCTTCTCACAAGAATAAGGTGGGTCCACAATTTGTTGCCATGCAGAATGGAGAATTCCTCAATAGAATTTGGAAACATGAGTATTTGCATGGTTGTGAATGAGGAGATGTGGTTACAGCCCAAAATTTAGTGTGGTATGAAAGTATAAAGGACAATAAATGTTCAATATCTTTACAACCCAACTTCACTGCAGCTATTCATTGCTATAGTTATCAACATTGCTGTAGTAGGCACATCCACCCACACCCCGCCCCCTTCTCACTAGGTACTAGCACCTAAAGGACATGGTCTCCATGTGCAAAAAGTAGCCTGAACTAGGAATCAATTGATCATTTTGGGAGAAAAGTCCACCAGAAACTCAACTACTCCCAACATCTCCCCACTTCAACCAAAAAATTGGTCTGCAACTTCAAATTTTTGTGGCATTAATGGAATTTACCTGTCTTAAGAAATTGCTGGGACTACTGCTTCAAGCAAATCTGATGTTTCAGGCAGCACAGCTTTCTTTAGAGGATACAAGAATCTGCACTCCCATCCATGAAAACACACACTATACGTTTGTAGGTAGTACAAAGTGCCAACTGCATGTATAAAAAAGCATGTAGTTCTTTGAAGAATAGTTAGAAGATCACAAAAATTGTGCGAAGACATAAAATGATCAATAACAGTTTCTCACCAGAACACCACCACCTGTGTGCTTTGTACTGATCCAAGTCAGTTTTGACTCAAGGTTAATAATTTGCCTGACTGGTGATTTTTTTCCCCTGGCAGTTACAGAAAGGTAGAAAAAAAATATGGAACCATCATCATGTTAAGCTTTGTTTACAAAACTCAACCCAGATCACTAGTGGGGGGGGGAAGCTTTCTTCCTCTTAACACAAGTGATGGTCTGGAATTCTGTGAAGATTATTGGCTCCTGAAGATGGGGAAGAACTGCAATAGGACCACCATCCAACCCAAGCACCAGTGTTAAATTTCTCAGAACATTTGAAATCTAGATCCTACCATTGAGTTCACATCATCAGGGTCCAAATTCAACTACCACTTCTGCCCCAAAACAAACTAGATTATTTTGAGTCTTACAATAAAACTACATCTTCACAAGTAATCAGCATAGAGTTAAGAGACAACTGATTAATAAGGTATTAGATTTCACAAAACATCACACTAATTAACCAGGAGTGTCACATGAGTCTATGTCATACCTGATAAGTCCTAATGGGTATCAACCTTCTGGAAGCTCGGATAGTGACCCTGGTGGAAATGCTGCATGCAATGCACGTGCAGCATAAGCCACACGTCTCCCATTCTGCATTCACATATGGTACATGGAGAATTCATGAACACCTGACACCTGAGCCTGAGAACTAAATAACAGAGGAGTCAGCATTCCCGTTTAGGAACAGGACACATGGGTTTAAGAACCATTCACAATAATGTCAATAAGATTGCAGAGAAGCTCCACAAAACACATCAAAAGTAATCTTTATGGCAATTCTGGCCAGACCCAAACCATGACATGCAATGAGTATAGTCATAACCTTGTTAGTGTCACTCACAAAGTGTCAGACCATTGCCTTCATCATGAAAACTGTGACTACCTGCCAACACTTCCCTGCTGACTATGACTCATCATCTCCCAACAGTGGCTGTAGATAACTATATAAATAATCTGTTGAAATAACTTAAAGTAATATAAAATCTGGCATCAATTCCTCAGTTTGTTTCACATCTCTAGATGAAATTAGAAGACCAGTTATGATACTGGCTAGTACATTATGAATGCCTGGAACCACTCAATAGTACACTGATGTCACATACAGAGGTCTGGATGGCACATCACTGCAGCAACATGTCCTTAAAATTCTGGGACCCAACAACTCAGATTTCCCTGAGGATTAAGTATGTGCACCCCAACAAAAATCAAACATATCAATCCTTGGCTCATCTCAAACTCCATGCAAATTATGTTCTCAGGGAGCAGAATTTCCATGTTCTTTCTTCATACAATGCACCATTACCCATTGGAACATCACTCTCATTGGGGAGATAAATGACATCCATCATACTAATCTTGTTTGCCAACAACTCACCTTGCCAACAAGGCTGAGAATGAGGCCTCCTGGACTCTGGGCCCCCTTCTTTACCAGCTGAGATTGTAATGACTCACGATAGCATCCTACACAGCAATCACAAAAAATCCTATTATAAAGACATCACAGAAAAGTGACAAGCTCAACAAAACCTAAGGAATTACTTGGTGGCCAAAGACCATGCAAAAAGTAACCATCACAACAGAGCATGATGAATGGATCCACAACATGCCTGGCAGCAAGAACTGGAAGATGGAAACTGAAAAATCAAACAAAACGTCTTCCTTTACCGAATGTGACATCAGGAAAATCAAGGTCAATCTCTGACAATGGACCTGCAATCTCCACCTGTATGAGTACAAAAAAAACTATGGCACATGAATAATGAGAACTGGAATTGGCAGAGATAAGAAATGTTTTCAGGTTTTCCAACAGAGGAAATGTTTCTTTTATAAATTCTCACTACTTCCTCACATAGTGAACATTAAGAAACTACAAACAGACAAAGTCATGTTGTTCCTATAGAAATCTTCCCCACTCTATTTGTTACTCACGCAGGAGCTTTCATGGTAGAAACTTACATCTGGAAGACTGGTGCATAGACGCACACAGGTGAAGCATTGTGAAACATGGAATAGTTTCCTCTCTTTGCTCAGTTCCACCAAGCTTTTCCATTGCTCTGCTACCTCTTCCACAGTTGGCCCCAACAGCACAAACACATTCCTACACTTTATCTGCATCCTTCAAACACTCAATTAGACACCAACAGATTTTGCTGCTCAATACAGCTCCAATTCCTTTTGGCTTACCTTCTTAGAGCTGGAATCCTCATGAAAGACCAGCATTCCCCCACAAATATCTAAACCATTGACTGGCAATTAAGGGGTGGCCTTATAGAACAGACTGGAGGCGAATGGATCAGTACAGCAGATACACCCAACAGTTTCTACAGAACACCTTTCTTGGACTAATCAATTGATTCCAGTAAGGTTCCTGCACATGTGTGGAATGGGCAGCCACACATGTAGGATCTTCACCATATGGAAGACACAGCAGGAAACTTATTTCCATGCAGGTGAAAGTAATATGAGGAGAGAGGAAGGACGAGCAATTACCACTGGAACAGAACAATCTTGGAGATGCAGAAGCTCTGTGATGCCCTCTGGAAGCTTTGCCATCTGCAGGAACCCTCCATTCCCAAGCATTAGTACTGAGCAAGCTCCTATAATTTGCATTTGACCTCAAACCACCATGAGTAGTTTTTGAGGTGGAAATCTTCAGAATACCTCAAAAGATAATGTTAGGAAGCAGCCGGGTTACCTTATTTTGATCACCACTAAAATTAGGCCCTAGTGGTTGTCGAAGATCCTCTGCAAACTCTTCATCTGAAGCCTGTGTCAAGTCAAAGAATAACATTCAGGCTACGCCTGAGTTTGAAAGACTAATCTCACTGAGATTTAGATCCAATTTGCATTCCATAAAAGGTAAGAAAGATTGAAATTTCTAGGGCTGATGACAGTATTTGCATGCAGTAAAGATAAACACTCAGACACTGCAAGATGATACAAACAGATAGAACAAAGATGGGACTGAGATCCATGGCTTTTAGAACCAAAAGAGTGGTCCACATGAGCAACTAGCATTAATGACTTACCAGGCGGACACCAAAAGCTTTGGCCACACCTGCCAGAGTGACATCAGAGTGAATTGGACCCACACCCCCTGTTATCAAAACCTGCACATCCTCTTCTCCTGTTATCACAATCCTCCATGAAAACAGTTCACTTTCACCATTACCATCGAACAAACAGCATCTGTAAATGGGTTTTTACTGAGAGCCATTTGAAAGCCACTACAACTTTTGTTCTGGTAGACATTCCATAACAGTCTTCTTAGTCTGTCCACACAGTTGCAGCATTTTCTTAATCACAGCTGCATTGCAAACTAGATGACAATAGATCGCCTTATGGAACACTCACAATGTCGCTCACACTTGCTCTTTGCTCAACCTCTTCTGAAATCGAGTCAATCTGCGTACACAGAATCAACATTTAAAGAGTTATTGCTACATCGAGGACATCATATCTCTGAGATTGCAGAGAAAACTCCACAATAACATTCTGGAAGTGACAATTATGCCAGCTCCAGGCAAGATAAAATAAACACAATAACAATACATGGTGTCATAACCTTGTAAGTGCCACTCACAAAGTATCAGACCACCCATCTTTGTCATGAGTGGCAGTGACTAGCCGCCATTACTTCCCAGTGACCAATCAGCTCCTGAGAGTGAGTCCAGATAAGTATATCGCAATCTACTGAAAGTCTAAGGTCCTGAGTTTCTGTCATGTTTCCAGAATTGACAGAAAGACTCGGTCATGATGTTGGCTAGATCAAGGACAATAGAAGATGATAGTTTTGTATTTGGAAACAGGAAACTGGGGGAAGGGCAAAGGAGATGCAAGCATAGGCAGTGGTGGTGGGATAAGGGATCCACATGTTTGGTCGACTCACATCATTGGGCAACACAGTACAGCGAGTGACAGCCCAGCCTATGGAGTATAGTGCCTTGCTCAAGTACTTGCCCACCTGATCCTCCACTTCTCCCCTTCTGTTAAACAAACACCCAATTATATGTCTGTTTCTATTACCAATATATGCAACTCTCTCTCCCACCTTTGCTTTGCTGTCAGTTTGTTACTCATGCTGCAGAGAACTCCCTCTTGTTTCAATCTTTGTTGTTACAGTTATCAGTTGGAATTGGGAAGTAAATTCGCTAGCATAAATTCACAACACAAAGAGCTTTAATGGCCTTTGCAGAATCAGCATTTGTTTATATTGGATTACTGTCAAACAAGCCTAGACATTGTATGCCTAGTGTTTTCTCTTGAAGTTTTACAGAGACCTCAGTTGACTCTTCAACAAACCAGCATGTTGCTGTTTTCCTAAACTGATTTCAAGTAAATGGAATCAGGATTCAACTTTGAAATGTTTTATCATCAAGCTTTAGGGGAAATAAGGTGAGAGGAAGGCAAAATTGGAGCATACAGGATCTCATCTCCGACCACCAAAATTGATGCTGCAAACAGATTCTGTCCTGAAAGTTCACTAGCTATTCCATTTTCAGACTTGCTCCTTGAGACTTTCTTCAGCCTCCCTGCCCTCTCCAGTCGTCCATCCCGGAGAAGGTACGCAGGTCTGTATTTGTCCTTACTCTGTGCAGGCTCCTCAAAGTCCCCATCCAGGCTTGTATCCAGGGTTGATGTATCATCACTAGAAATGCAAAGAGCACAGTTTGGCACTGTATCATGAATGCTCCCGATGGATGTGTACCTGGGATACCAACAAACTATAGTGAGCAAAGTCAGTTCGTCATGCAGGCTTGAACTCTCAGGACAACAAAATGCAGTACAACTGAGTGTACCTCAGCCCCCTTGGTTGAGAATAATTCAGAGCGAACAGCAGCAAGCAACAAAAAAGGAAATAAAAGGTCTTACCCCTGATCATAAAGCTTGCAGTAGGGTACTTTGCATGCTAGTAGAAAGGCCCAAACATCTCTGATCCACATCACCCACAAGTAATCAAGCCTGAAATTAACAACCAACTGGTCCCAAAATACAAGTACCCATGATTTATAGCTCATCTAATCTTTAGAGGTTGCTGCTACCAAAACAAAACAATACAAAATTCTAAATCGAGTACAGCATTCACGGCAAAATAGAAGATAGTAACATGCACAAGAGCAATTCAACTATTGGCTTTTCCCAGAGTAGAATATGCATGGTTTTGACAGGGTGTTCCCTTTGCATGGAGTGCCTTCACAAGGACTGTTTTGGTATCCTCCAGCTGATCCACAAACAAAAAGAAATATCAGACTAACTGTTTAGCCAAGCAGTTGAGCATGGTAGGTACTAGTTACCTGTATGACCAGTTCAGTATAGGATTCACACGCATGAAGGGGGGCCAGCCTGCTGAGCTTGGTGCAAACTCCTCCTGGCCAGCCTATGTAGTCAATCCAAAGACCAAAGTTTAATGGCAGCAAAAGAACAGGTACAATGGATGAAGAACACCAACTCCAATGCAACATTCCACACCTGTTGGCAATTAATACTACTTGCTATTAATTTCAAGACTCCCTCACAAAAACCTTGAAGGGAGGGTTTTGTCAAAATATGTACTGCATTCGGGTCTCCAATCCGGGTGCCAAGAAAGATGGCTTTTATTGGCTTTTCTCTCAGCAGAGCCTCTATCCCTGTCTTAAAATCCAGTCGTATAATTTCCATCTCCAAATTGTACCTGCTCCCAGTTATTATCACTCAGCACCCTCACAAGGCTGAAGTACAATACATACAGACCATTGCAAATTGTGCCTGTGGCAACAACACCATCACAGCAGGCATAGAAATTTTAGGGTAGCAGCATGTATTGTTTTAGCAGTCAGGGTTGCAAGACTAGACACTTGATCATAGCACACAATGCAATCTTAAGCAAACAACTGGACAGTAAAACTGTATGAACACAGTCATAGACATAGAGTTCACATGTGCTTCAGGACCCAGACATCTAGACCACTTAATACTCTCACAACTGTGTTCGAGTCAAGCTGTTGTTCCCTAAAAATTGGGGTGAAAAGCATGGACTCAAAATTTGGAGCTCTGAAAAAACATTTTCCTTCAAATACCATGATGATTGTGCTTGACAAAAGAACAAAAGAATGAGACATTTTACTATCAATCAATTCAGAAATATCATCAATCACAGATAACAATCAATCAATCAATGAGAGTTGACAAACCTGCAAAGCCAACAGGAACAACCACCTGTACTTACAGTTTTGCAGTTTCTAGAGTGAAGAGATCAATTTCCGGGAACGCATGAGAACTCTCAAAATAGATTGTCCTTATAGGATGTGGCTTTGCAGCTTTTACTTCTGCAGAGGACACCACCAAACGTTCTTCTGCAACTGCATATCCGGCCCTCAACAAATGTAACAACACCTGCACCACTCAAGCCTGTCAGGTTTCTTTTGAAAAGTGTACAAAAACCTTCTAGGACATTCAAAGCCAATTCTTCATTACAGCAAATCTTTTTGGAGAATGATGCAAAGACATAAAATCCAGGCTCATCATAAAAAGGCAGAAATGGGTTGAGAGTTGTTCACAGGTCCTTTTTTGGGTTCATGAGTAAACAAAAGCAAACAACTTTGTGGTTGATGGATAGGGTTCAAATCGCTTGAAACCAGAAGTGTAACGAGCACGGGAGGAAAATCAGGCAAATGAACTCAGCACCAAATTGAGCCCTACAAAGTGGGCAGTCACATCATAGTTTCAGTGGAGAAATAACAACATACCGTAGAGTCTTTACCACCATTGAAGCTGAAGGCAACTTCTTCAAACCTGCAAAACCACACCAAAAAATAATTTAAAAAAATAAAAAAGAAAAACCCTGAAATCTGTTTCTTCAGTGCTTATTCTGCTTCAATAAAACCCCATCAATGTAAACACCAAAACCTAAACCAAATGTAAACTACAAACAAACACAACCCTGTTGACTTGACAAGAAACCAGAAAGCAGAGAATCAAGCAAGGAGTGGCAAAATTTTATAATTTATAAATTATAATAATTTACAAGTTTTTTTTAAAAATTTAAAATAAATAAGCATAAACATAAACAAAACAAAACAAAAAAACCACAATCCAACTTCCAACTTCCCAAACATGCAAACAAAAAAATCTACTGAATTTTCCCTTTACAATCAGTTATGAAACTCCACTGAACAACAACAAAATCATCATTGATGGAATTCAAGCAAAAGTCTTCAACACACAATCCAGGGTATGCAGATTCTGCCTGCGGCACCTAGTTATGCAGCAAGCAGAGAGAAGAAAACTCCAAGGAGGGGGGCAGGGGCGGGGGCCCCAAAAAAAAACAAAACTCCCGGAAAAAAAGATACAAAAGCTAGCTGAAGTTGGACAAGAAAAATAGGGGTGAAGAGAGAAAAAAAAAAAAGGAAAACCAAAAGAAAAGACATGAAACAAGCATGACAACGACAACAAGAAGAGAAAAGCCAAATCCATAGTTGAAGGAAAAACAGAAGGAAAATAAATTGATACTGACTTGTAGAGGGCGAGAGTGCGGTCGATGACGTTCAGCGCATGCTTGAACTTTGCTTGCAGACGCTTATCGCCACTGTCCAGCACCTCACGACAGATCTCCATCGCCCAAACGCTCCAGGAAACCTCTCTCTCTCTCTCACTCTCTCTCTCTCTCTCGCGCTCCCTCTCACAAGCGCTCTCTCTCTCACACACACAACCCACGCACTCTTTCTTCTTTTCCATTGCCCCTACCCCACCCCACCCAACACTATCATCTATAGGGATAGATTTCATCCAAATGGTAGAACTAGATTTCATCCATATGATACAATAACATTCATCCAAATGGTAGAAGTAGATTTCATCCATATGATACACTAAATTTCATCCAAATGGTAGATTACATCCATATGATAACTCAAAATTTCATTCACATGATAGGTTTCATCCATCCATAGCATAGGCATCATCCATGAAATATTCTTATACATCACAAATGGGAAAAACAAGGTGTCACACAAACATGTGGGGGGAGGCCCTTGCCAAATTTAGGGATTGAAAAAATAATTAGAAGATGTAATAAGAAGTGTGTGATTATTATGTAATTTGATTTTATTATTATGAAAAATCAATAAAACATGATTTTTTCAGCCTAAATGAAAAATCTAAATATACAAATAAATAAAATAAAATAAAAATACAACAATGTTTTACACTTGCATTATTATGATGGAGAGCCCCAACCAAATGCACTTACACAAACTTTCTTTGCATAACAATGCATTACAAACAAAAAGTGTCTTTGTACATAAAATGATTTCACTAGGTTTTGAGTGAATTTCCCAAGTCTTTCTACATAAAGTGATTTCACTAGATTTTGAGTGAATTTTTTAAGTTTTTCTACATAAAAAATGATTTCACTAGATTTTGAGTGAATTTTTTTTTTAAAATTACATAAAATGATTTCATTAAATTTTGACTAAATTCTTTAAGTATTTTTACGTAAAATGATTTCACTAAATTTTGAGTGAATTCTTTGAGTCTTTCTACATAAAATGATTTCACTAAATTTTAACTGAATTTTCTAAGTCTTTATACATAAAATGATTTCATTAGATTTTGAGTGAATTTTTTAATTGTAAAATGATTTCACTAAATTTTGAGTGAATTCTCTGATTGTAAAATGATTTCACTATATTTTGAATGAATTTTTTTTGATGAACATGAACCAATGAAAAAATTAATGAATTTATTAATTTAATAAATGAGGACTAATGAACTACATCCACATTTTGTAATAATGATAATAACTTAAATTAATTTATGAAAATTTCCTCTAGTTTTATTAAAAAAACCTCTTATTACTTCATGTTGGCAAGTGAATTACGACTTATATGACACCTTGAAAATACACCATGAAAATACACCTCTAATTACAACGAGAAGAGAGGCCCTCTAATTATACAAAACCACCCCTTTAATTATAATTGCTAATTCTCTCTACTTATGCAAACCACCCCTCTAATTTATATTATTAGTTAATGAATCTCTCCTTGTGGTTATATGACCACATACTAATGCATCTTGGATTTTGGGGGAAAATGGGCAGCAATTTGGGGCAGGTATTAGAAACTTCATCCAAAATACCCCCAGAACCTGAAAATTGAACTGAAAATTATTTGGGCAACTAGGCCTTTCCTCGCTTTTAATGCCACAATGGAATGGTCGTGCCCCTGCCCATTATGTTTTATAAAAGCACCACAGAATCGGCCAATTCCGTGGTGTTAGGTACACCCACCACATGCACCAAATTCTTTTAATAAGAAAATTGGGGAAAAAAAATTATAAAAATTTAAAATTTAAAAATTTAAAAAAAAAAAAAAAACAACCCCTTGAGAGTAACCATGTATTGTATTGTTCTTACCTACTTACTTTACATTTTTTTTAAAATAAATAAAAATTGGGAGGTTTAAAGTTTTAAACAAGTTGAAACCTTGTTTTCAATTGTTTTTTTTAAATTTTTTTTAAAAAGAAAATAAGAAACCTGATGACTTGAACTCAGTCAGTTGGGGTTTTATTCATCCACAAATTGAGTTCCATTATGAAGGTTCCCAATGGAATGGATGATTGGTTGTGCACACTGGATGGATGGAAATTTGAGCCCCCAGATTAGCAAACCTAATTAGCACTAATAACAAAGGCAAGGATATTGTGTTTAGATTCATTATAGAGTTTATTTTTATATATGAGGATTTTTGAAAGACAATATTTTATTAGTAAACACAATATTATTAATATAATATTTATTTATTTATTTATTTATTTAAGATAGCTATTATTAAATTCATTATTATAATAAATTTCATTATTTATGGATTTTGACCCCTACTAGGTAATAATAATACTAATAATAATAGGTCTATTTTTTTTATATGAGGATTTTTGAAAGACAATATTTTGGAAACTTGTGTTGAAACTTGAGATTATTATTATGTATAGAGTAGTTATAATAATATCTTGAAGGATTTATTTTTTTGGGTTTTCTTTTAGAGGATTTTTTTTTTGAAGATTATATTTTTGAGTTTTTGTATTTCTTCTTGGATCCTGGATTAGTAACTTGATTAGTGACCTGATTAGCAAGCAACTAATCAATCATGTTGAGGGTAAGCCATACACAAACTGTGAAGAAAAGATTGGGATTAGGGTTCCAAAGGAAAAGTGTTGTTGTGGATGGGGGAATGAATGTTTGTTTTGTGTTGTTGCACGGGAAGTGATGCAGATGTCGGTGTGGAAGCTTTTTGGGAGCCCCCATGGAATTTTGTTCTTGGGTGGCCTTTCATCTTTTATGTGGTAGAAGAAGAACAAGAAGAAGAAGAGCTACATGATTGGGGTTTCTTGCAAATTCTGTTGTAGAGGAGGAGTAAGAGGAGAATGGGTTGTGAAGAGCTTGCAAATTTACTGAGAGAAGAAGCAGAAGAAGAAGGCTTTGAAGTCAGTGGCAGATTTGATTCTGAAAGTCTTTGTGGAAGCAGAAGAAGAAAAAGAACAAGAACAAGAATAGCAACAACACGAACACGAAGGAAAGCAGAGAGTAGAGAGGAGGGGTTTTGTGGATTTGAGGTTTCTCTGTGAACCTCTTCTCTCATCGGTCGATGCCAGGTACTTCTACCCACTTTGGGGAACTTGATGATGATGTCTTCTTTCTTCTTCTTCTTCTCTCTTTGGGGATGCTGTGATTTGAAGTTGTTTGTTGTGATTTTGAGTGTTTTTATCTCGTTTTCTTTGAGGCTTTCGATCCTTGTTTTTTTTTTCTTCGAGGAATTCTGATCTTCTTCCGTTGGGGAGATGAAGTTGTGTCATGTGTGTTTTGGGTTGTTGTTGTTGTAATCTGATTGTGGGTTGAGCTCTTGTGGGTCACTATCTCTTGAGGAGAAAATTAGGGTTGGAGAGCTTCACTGTTTTATACGCCATGAATGACTGATGCTAGTGGACATGGATTTTGGAGGAAGCTTTCAAACAGGCACCAACTCTTCAGTGTGGATTGATTTGCAAGGGATTTGGAAGGATTTATTTATTTATTTTCATCTTTTTCGGGTGTAGAGGAGATAGATTGATTCAAGAGTGATTGGAATTCTGTTCATTGTTTGAATTATTAGAAGAAGAATTTTGCTATCTTGTTTCTGTGAGAGTTATTACTTCCAGGATGAACTTGGAGAAATGAAATACAACATTTTTGGAAGTTAGGGTCGTGTTTTCTTTCAAACCCTAAATTTGAGATGAGCTTCCACAAGAGAAGAGGAAATACCAGATAGTTTTCTGAGAGATCTAACAAAGGAAGCAGATCTCTTACTCAGTTAGGGTTGTTTCCTTTTGTATGTGTAAGTGAGATTGTTGTTCCACAAGAGAAGAGGAAATACCAGATAGTTTTCTGAGAGACCTAGCAAAGGAAGCAGATCTCTTACTCAGTTAGGGTTGTTTCCTTTTGTATGTGTAAGTGAGATTGTTGTTCCACAAGAGAAGAGGAAATACCAGATAGTTTTCTGAGAGACCTAGCAAAGGAAGCAGATTTCTTACTCAGTTAGGGTTGTTTCCTTTTGTATGTGTAAGTGAGATTGTTGTTCCACAAGAGAAGAGGAAATACCAGATAGTTTTCTGAGAGACCTAACAAAGGAAGCAGATCTCTTACTCAGTTAGGGTTTTTTCCTTTTGTATGTGTAAGTGAGATTGTTGTTTTGGGTGTGTGTGTGTGTGTGTGTGTGTCTCTCTCTCTCTCTCTTAAAACTCTTGTTGGCAAAATTGTAATTCAAATTTTGGTTTTGTTCTTTTCTTTGGCTTCAGTGAGTTATGTAATTTGAGTACAATTTTGGGGTGTTTTGAAGGATTCTCATCATCGCTAGCAATGTGTGCTGCTGCAGTGGCAAAAGTGGGGGCAAAGTCAGGAGTAATCCGGCGCCAAGCTCTTTCCCTCACAGAGGCAGCAGCAGACCGGATCCGTCATCTTTTAGCTCTGCGGCAGAAGGAGTTTTTACGTTTAGGTGTCAAAGTTCGTGGCTGCAATGGCCTCACCTACACACTCAATTATGCTGGTATGAGAAACGCCATCATCTCATAACAAGCACTCTGTCCCTCCATGTTATTCTTCATTCTTCTTGTGCCATGTAGTAGTGTTTGTTGTCAAGGAGTTTGTGTCTACTAGACATCCACAAGTGGTGGGTAGTGTTTAGGCTCCACCACCACCACCACCACTACCAGTTTCTAGGAGTTGTTTGTACTCGAACAATACCAATGAGTGACAAGAAGTATTGGGGGCAGCAGATACACAAGGCAAGTTTGATGAGATTGTTGAAGAGAAAGGCGTGAAGG
>Ga0209611_10003092_pt1 | contig 29126 bp, 26 predicted proteins | sample S1TSphgellanicum_3_FD_187693 | JGI IMG/M metagenome (GOLD analysis project Ga0209611, IMG submission 187693) | Host-associated microbial communities from peat moss isolated from Minnesota, USA - S1T2_Fc - Sphagnum magellanicum MG (SPAdes) (version 2) | ecosystem: Host-associated > Plants > Peat...
CATACATTGAACAACAAATAGAATATTCTTGAAGATTTAATATTTGTGGTCACAATTTTTTGTTACTTGAAAAAAAAACTTAAAATCTTAACATTATATATATATATATATATATATATATATATAGAGTGTCTAAGCTTCCAATGTAGTAGGGTAGTATTTTAGACCCATGTGGGTGTTGTAAGCTCATCATGAAACAAGAAGCTGATCATCATCATCATTGGGCAGGCACATCGTGTTTTAGGGTTTTGAATTTTTTTGATTGTTTGCAATTTTTGTCCAGTTTTTAAACCTAATTGTCCCAATGAGATTGTTAGAATGGAGCCTTGAATTGTTTGAGGAATTCTCTTTAGTAAACTGGCACTTGAATGTTGTATTAGACTCATAGGCTTGTGCTTGCATGTGAAGAAAAAAAATTGTGTACATTTTCAACATTGCAACCTCCTCCTCATACTAACAGACAGGTTTCTGGCACATTACTTGTGATGTTTGTTAGTGTACAAACTGTCCAAATTGTTAATGAGAAGGTGTTATAAAGATCCAAGAGTTTCTGGTGACTGTGATATATATAGCTTTTGTTGCTTGTGTTCTGAAGATCAAAATGCTGGGTATCCGATGCATGTGGGTTGTCATGTAGAAATTTTTGAAAGAGCAGTGGGGGGTTTTTTGTCAGCAAAACTCAGAATGGAATTTGAGCAATCATGCAAAAAGTGTCAGCTTTTGATAGCCAAATCACGGTCAAGAATGTACAAAAATTGGATTCAACTTATTGAAACTTTGACATTGACAAAACTCAAGTATGGGTGATGGTCAAAATTGGGCACTTGGTTCTTCTTTTGAGAAGGATTGCTGTACACGACACAATGCCTGTTGATACTATCACCAGCCATTCTGCAAGAAAGATTCCAAGATCATGTTCGAAAGAAGTAGTGAGCAATATCTGCCACGACAACTTGTTAGCCATATGAGCACAAAATCCAACATAGAATTTTACAACTGCAACTACATTCCATGCAGATGGTGCAGAAGAGGGAACAGAGGAAGGAAAAGGTTTCAAGAATGTCAACTGCAAAAGCAAAAAAGATTGATGGGTAGTGGAGGCAATGAGGTGCAGAAATGTTGTTTCAATCCAGTTGAATTGTATGAAATTGCTTCATGAGAGACAGGCTGTGAGATCGAGACAAGGAGATAAAGATGCAGTGATGTAACCAGCGAAAAAGAATGGGAAAGGAGGAAAGATTTTATCCTTACTTGTGCTTGGGAATAATCCTCCTGAGGCATCTAACTGCAGCCCCATGCATAAGCAAACAAGCAAGCTTCCAATCATTTCCCACTTCTGTTGCTTCTGCATGAAATAGGAGATGATGAACTGATGCCAGTTCAAATGCCAATGGCCTTTCTGTTTCTCTTGGCAATTTTGCACCACATTATCCACAAACTTGGCTACAGCTGCCATCAATACCACATATGCTGCACCTCTGCTTAGGCTCTGAAACCGAAAGCTGTGGATTAGGGATACCAGAGCTGCAATTGCATACAGTGGCAACGATGGACACCAATCTGCAATAACAACATTAAAATTGCAGTTAGCTTAAATGCAGTTGCAATCCCAGCAGTTCAACTATTCCCAAGTGGCAAGAAAGTTTGAAATACTGGCAGAGAAAATGAGGCTAATGTAATTAGTTGCAAAGAACATATCATCATGTCCCTGAATGCTGTGACCATGCAAATAGAAAAAGGTGGCTGGAGCCACAGAGACTACCAACATCATCATGCTGCAAGAAGGCTGAGGATGCAAAGATTCCAGCCATGGAAAGGCAACACATCCTTATCCCCAATGAAGGCTTGAGGACATGTGCTGCACCTGCTTCAGTCTCATCAGCCATCTCTCCACCCTATTCTTCTCATTGAACACAAACTTGAAATAGTCATTGAATGGATCCATGACATGAAATCCCAGACTACCAATGAATGGATCCATGGCATGAAACCCAGATTACCAGAGCTGCACGTCTGTGCAGTAAAAAACCATCTACAGCCATTACATTGCTATTATGAGCTTTTGCAGTTGGCCAGATCCCAGGAATTGTATCTAGAAATGGGTTGCTGTTTTTTTGATGTCCTGCAATAATAGGGCCAAGTTAATTGAAGAACTAAATTGCTACTTTGTAGCACCCTTGCAATGCAACTCTTGCTGAATGGGAAAAAAGCATTGCAACATACTTCTGATCCTTTTGAATGGTGTGATTGCAAGCATGTACCAGGTGCTCAAGGACAGTTCTGAAGAAGATGTAACATTGCAAGGATCCAACAACAGCAACCAGATAATTTTGAGAACAAGAGGACACAAAAAAAAGCAATTTGGCAGGGACAAAGATTGAAGCTTGAAATCTCAGGCATCCTAGTGAAAAGTCTGACCACTATTGGAAACCATCCCTTGCTTGGTGGACCGATCTAGGAACCCATTTCTATCTACTTTAGACCTGGTCAAGTAAACTACCTATGCTTTTTGTGTTTTGTGGGATCTCAGGGAGAAGGTTGAAATAAAGGAAGGAGATTCTCTCAGTTACAACTGCAGATGACAATTTTGGTTGTAAGGCCATGACAACCTTGGCTACAGATGGACAACAGCATTGGCTGGATATCAAAAAGCTGGTGTGTGCACTCCTCTCTGAATCTGTAACTGTGCCAGTCTGAGGTTATGTTATTCGATCTAATTCCAGTTCCTTCTTGACAGGCATCCAAGAGGAGGGATTGGTTTGTGCTCATGTCCAACCTAGCACCATATGCATATGCATTTGTGGCATGAGAAAGGGCAACAAGGTGAGAATGGGTTAGATGACCAAGTTACAGAGGTGACAATGAAGATGGTTCCACTCCCCTCAGGCCTAGGTACCTGTCCACTGGTTCATGTCTCTTTCTTCTCATTTCTTTCAAGAGATTGGACATGCTTAAGTTCCACTAGGCGAGGCATGCTCAACATGGTCAGTGGGAGTCTGATTCAACAGCTGCTGGGCCAATGTGATGAAATTACAGATTAAACCTGGCAGTGAGACAGAGCAGGCTTCACCTACAGGCATGATTTGGTTGGGCCCCAAAGATCGAGCTCCGTTTTGTTATTTCACAGTTTCTGTCACCCACCATGTGGTATACCTGCTCCTGTCTTCATTTGTATCTTCAAGCATCCATCTCATTTCCATCTGCAGGTTGGAAAGCTTTGAAGGTTCCATGGTAGTCAGTAGATTTATTTCAAAGTTTGGGTGTAAAGCCCTTCTATCTCAACATAAGACTTCCAGATTGACATTTCTCGTATGGTTTCTGGCTCTCTATCACACTGTCAGCTTCTCCAGAAATTGTGCAATCTTTGAGATTATTAACCAGAAGTGCATTTTGCTGATGAGACAATTGGCTCCTGCGTCTTCTCTTGTCTTAAGCTTGCCTTCCCACATCCTCATCATGTTGGATGTTATTCTGGAACGAACGAGAAATATGCAAGGCAAGATGCTTTCCTCCTGTGGCTGGTGAAAGGCGCAGCAACGCTGTGCACCTGCAGAATAGAGCGTAATAAATACAGTCTGACTTCTGATCAGTGTTCCTAATTGGGTCATCATAATGATTGGTCCAGGTGGTTTGCTATTAGTAGTCCCGCACTCAAGGCAATGTCAACCATGCCCTCGGATATTATGAAGGGGAAGGATGCCTTCCCCTATCCTAAAGAATGCTCTAAACTGAAAGAGATGCATGTAGGCCTACCCACCCTAGTTCTCATCTGAAGAAGGTAAAAATGTCTATTGCCCTGACAAGAGCAAACCAGCACCCACCAGTGCACCATGTAGGATGGATGGTGTGTGGATAGGAAACATTTTTTTCATTGTATTCTTGTCCCATAACTAACCACCACACTGGTTAGCTATGGACTAACCATCCAAACCGATCTAACTACTTACTAGTAACCACCAAGTGCCTTACCAACTGGAATAACATCCGCTTTCATCTTTGTCACCCATTCTGTAAGAAATAAGTCCTATAAATAGGCAGGTAGGTAGGAAAATAGGTGACTACTATGGTAGCTTGGTTTATAGTTTATACATAGGTTAGAAAGGGTCGATTTTATTACCTACCTACTAATGGGTTGTGAGTTGGTGAGTAATGGAGAAAATCAACTGAATTAACCACCATGGTTATTTTAAGGAACTGGAATTCAACAGGAAACTGTTGGGATTCGTGACCATTTATCATCCATCCTTCATGGTGCAGGGATGGAAGAAGGTTCACTCTGGCCTTGTTCCCTGCTTGATTTTGCTCATGTTCATGGTGGACCTGAACCAGTGTTATTGAGAAAACACCTGGTTATCAACTCATGTATTGATAACCTATCAGTTGATTATTGAATTGTTTTTGGAAAACCTGTTGATAACCTACTTGCTTGGCATTGAATTCTCAAATTTTAATAACCTATCCAGATTATCGAAATTTCATCAAGGTAAGTTATCAATCCTTAAATTCCAAACATGTTTATAACAGAAAAAAATATAAATATAAATTTAAAATTCATTTTTAATACTTCATAACCTACCCTGTACTGAGACAGGATAACCAGCGATTCTCAAGGTGGGTATTTGAGAACCAACCTTTCATGCATGATTAACTGGTAGTTTAGTTTAGTTTACCCAAAATAACCGGGTAAATTTGATAATTGACGGGCATTTTTGCCAATGAAACTGATAACCGGAGGGTTCAATCTTTCAACTTCTTTTTTATAACCTACCTGACCGGTTATGAGAAAAAGGTAATATCCGGCCAATACGTCTCAACCCCCCTGGCCGTGTTCGCTACTTGATTGCGCACATGTTCGCCGTTCGCGGTGGGCCTGAACCGTCCCGGCTGACCCCCCCCCTTCCAAAATCCATTTTGCGTCGTCGTCGCGTACTTGCACGACCTTTGGCTTTCGCCAAAAGCTGAGGAAGGAGAGCGCGCTCTCGCGGCTACAAATTTGAACCGGAAGTTGCAGCGGAAATGGACAATTTTTTTTTGTAAGGATTATAATTTGGTCAGATTTCCATCTTTCTGAGGAAGATGGTGAAGAAGAAGAGCTCGGTGGGCTACAAATTCGCATGGAACCTGCCTGTTCAAAGCGGACAATTGGGATTGGGTAGGTGAGGATCGTCTCTGAGAACTGCGGCCACTTCCAAAAGCCTTTGAGAGGAAGCTGATAGAGAGAGAGACACCGAGGACACATGAAGATTCAATGTATGTGCTGTGTGTCTATATTTTTTTTGTTTTGAGATTTGGAGGTTTTGAGAGGGAGGAGACGTAGAGAGACAGGAGCACAGAGAGACAGAGAGACAGAGAGGGCACATGAAGATTTGCGAAGAAGAATTGTAAAGTTTAGGGAATCGTTTCGGAGAGGGACATCGAGTTTGCTTTTGAGCATTGAAGGTTTCGAGAACGAGCGAGTGAAGAATCGGAGATCTACAAGGAAGATTTTTTGAGAATTGAACGGATTTCTTTTGAGGGTTGGGGTAGAAGCAGATGATGGCGACAATGTATCACAGGCCTTCTTCATGGCATCTGTTTTCCAGTTTGGAGTTCAAGGCGCAGATGTTGAGTCCCGTTTCGTCATGGAATTCTTCTGTAAACTTAGATAACTCGATGTGGAAGATGATGACCTGTGAAGCTACGACCAGCTGCCATGGCAGCTGGCCGCACGAGAATTTGTGGATACAAGGGCCTCGGAGACCGCGAGTCCAATGCAAAGCACAAATGCTTGAGGACCGTTCGCCGTTTACGGAGCAGTATTCGGTGAAGAGAGGGCGAGGTGGCGGTCGTACCTTGATGTTTACCACCGAGAAGGAGACGACACAAGTGCAACAATCTGGAAAATGTGCGGAACTGATGGAAAGCAATCCGAGCTCTACTGTCGGTCTCCACACAATGTACAGTACAGCAGCAGTTGATGGCTCATCAGGTAGGATCTTCACCCCCCCTCTTCTTCTCTTTGATTCTGAGAAAAGACCAGCTCCTGCCACATATTGTCCAGATGATAAACCCTAGCTAGTCACAACAATTAGGTTTTGATTATCTAGGATTTCAAGCTTGCAGGTGATGGCAATTCAACTTCAGCTTATGAGGGCAATGATATAGCAGCACGACTACCAGAGCTTTGGGAAATGCTATCCCTTTTACGGAAACAAAGGGCTCAGCAAGAAGGAACTGGGAGAGATGAGATCGATCCAAGAGGGCCTGGCAAGGTCTTTTTGGTTGGGACAGGACCAGGAGATCCAGACCTTCTCACACTGAAAGCATGGAAGCTCATGCAGACAGCCGACCTTGTTTTGTATGACCGTTTGGTGTCCACAGATATCCTGGAGATGGTGCATGCAGATGCTCCCCTTCTCTATGTGGGGAAGACCTCTGGCTACCATAGCCGGACACAGGTAAAATTTTGGAGCTCTGACCACTGGAAAATGCTTTCACAGTTGAGGGGTTGAGAGGTTCATTATGTCACAATTGTGCTTCATATGGATGTTCTTTGACCCTTTGTGTTTCTGAGAGTTGCTGTAGCACCACTCCAAGCATATGTCAAGATGTTGTTGCTAAGCTCAAAACATAAAAATCTGCAAGCTGAAGCCTCTTGGTTGTGTTTCCGGGTCTACCTTACCACTGACATTATGTAACACATTGAAACAGGAAGAGATCCATGAGCTGCTGCTGAGTTTTGCAGTCTCAGGTGCCACAGTGCTAAGATTGAAGGGAGGGGATCCACTGGTAAGTACATTTGACACTTGCAAAGCTTGTGATCTCTTCTTCATGTCTCATCCAGTAAAAGAACCTTAAGGTCTGCTCTGTTTCACAAACACATTGCAGGTGTTTGGGCGTGGTGGTGAAGAGATGGATTTCTTGCAAGAAAAAGGCATTCAAGTTCAGGTGGTGCCAGGTATGAGCCATGCCATGTCCTCAACAGGTTCTGAATGCATTTTACCTGTCCTTTTCTTATAATGCATATGAATTATCTGTCCCCTTGCAAGCACTCTGAAGAAGTTTGTTTGTTAGAGACAGGAAGGTCTGAACCTAGCAAGGCTGATGTGCAGGAATTACTGCTGCATCTGGAATTGCTGCAGAACTAGGAATTCCATTGACTCACAGGGGAGCTGCAAACAGGTGAGCTGTAGTCACCACAACCATCTGTATTGTTCTGGGAGCATTTTTTATGACAGTTATTTTGTAAGTATACTTGTCTTATAAGTGTGATGGGATTTTCTCTGGATGTGTTGCAGTGTGAGATTCTTGACAGGACATTCAAGGAAAGGTGGAGATGATCCACTTTATGTAGCAGAACAAGCTGCAGATCCCGACTCCACCTTAGTTATCTACATGGGTTTGGCCACACTTGCAGGGCTTGCTTCCAAGTTGATTGCAAATGGTCTTCCACCTGATACCCCTGCTGCTGCCATTGAGCGGGGCACCACTCCCCAGCAACGCTTGGTGAGTGATCAAATGTTCTTTTTAGTTTGTTTCTGACAGGATTGTCACCTTTGACCACCATGCAACTTAGCATCACCAAGTTTTGAATGACTAAAATGCCATGTGTTCCATGTCTTAAGGTCAACTAAACACTCCTAGTGTGGAAGTGCTGCTGCCTAATTCAGTAATTTCCCTAAAATCTCATACCTGTTTCATCCTGTACAACTGTATGGTTCAAAAGGATTCATGTGGACTTCTGATCCTCCACTTGCTTGGATATCTGTACCTCAAGAAGAAAATCACAGTTAGATGGTTCATGTTCAATGCGTGCAGGTGTTTGCACCATTGAGTGAGTTGCCAGACAAAGTTGCAGTGGCCCAGTTGGTGTCTCCCACACTCATCATGATCGGTCGTGTGGTGGCTCTTTCATATCTTTGGCCTTTCAAGTCAGCCACAGTTGGAGATGTCTCAAAGGAGTATGTGGCAGGTGCAGAGCCTCGCTCAAGAAGGCTACGTGGTTCTGACCCCTTGCTTCCAAGCCAGATCTGAAGCATGTGAACGAGCATCCAAATTCTCTCAGGTTGTGCCTCAGGAGGCTATTTAACATCTAGTACAGAGTTAGGTAGGTATTATTTGAGCTGGAGGACCATCCCATTACCTCCATCAAAATTTTGAGCCATGTAAGTTCCTCAACTGGAAGCATTTTTTTGATTGAGCACACAGTGGTGGTTAAAATAATCACAGCGGCTGAAGGTGACTAGCATCTCCTATACAGAAGTTGTATTGTTCGGGGTATTTGGTATGTCATCATGAACTGGTTGTTTTCATGCAAAGGTGTCCCAGCTTTTGTAATTCATTGGCATTAGAATGTGTATAGCTCCTGATGAATGTGGGAAATATGTGGAAACTAGCTATCAGCTGCTGTTACACATATCGCCACATGTATATCTACACTAGGTTACTGAGTTTCAAGCAGGGTGGGGAAAGAAAGCTTAGCCCCTTGTTTTGTTGTGACATGAACTCCAGATGTAGAACTTGGCTTGTGCAGTAATCTGGCCTTTGTGAACAAATCTGTTCTCAATTTTTGAAAGGAAAGGAAGTCTCCATGAACAGGAAGGCAAGGAGCAGTATGGCAAGTGTATAGTGATGAGCCACCCAATGACTCACAGATCATTGATAAAATTGGAATTTGTGAAGTGGACTGGTTCAGCAACAGAGCTCAAAAGAACACTGCAGTTGGTTTTCTAGGTGACAGTAGGCTGCAAATCTTCTCTAGAAAGTCTCTCATTTGATATAAGAAGACTCAGAAGAATAGTTTTGCTTGGCAAATGTAGGAGGGTGCACCTGTTTCATGGAGTTCTCCTGGCATCCTGCCTCCTCCCCTTTAGCATGAGTGTGCAGTTGCATTTCAAGACAGTTGCTGCAAAAAAAAAATTCACTTTTGTTTTCCTCATGCAAAAGGATTAAGCTTATGGTTTAGTTTAAGATTGGCTGGCTTATCTCTGGCTCCTAGAAAATACAAGAAAACCCCCATTTTTTTCCCTTGTTCTGTTCATTTACATTGAAATCTTTGGAGACCTATTGTTGCTTTGGATTCTTCTTTAACAATCTGAGGGTCTCCAGTCCACAAAGTGCCAGGGTGAACCAGACCTCAGCAGCGTACTGCACAGGGTGAATGATATGTGGACAGGAAATACTTTTTCATTGTATTTTTGTCCCATAACCAACCACTGTGTGGTTTAAGTATGTACTGACCCGTGTTGGGCAATTCTCAGAATGAGTGACATCCTCACTGGATATCAGTCCCGGGTATATATTCACTTACCCACTGGTTCTCAAAATTTCAGATAAACAATTTTTGTACATAACCATGGTTTTCAAAAAAAAATAGAAGTCAAAGAACCGGCCAAAGAACTGTCGATTTGTTGCTGATTCTTTCATGAAAACTGTTGGTTCTTCGACGTTTGTCACAAAACTGGAACTGGTGCTTCTTTGAGACTGAATTTTTTTCAGAGAACTGAAAACAGTGGTTTTTTCATTCTGAATTTTTTCAGAACCAGAGCTTCAAAAATTGAAAGAACCACCCAACACTGCTGGTACTGACCAGCCACTTCTATCAACCTACCTAAGAGTCACCAATTTCCTTAATAATTGCCTACATACAGTAGTACAATGGCAAGTTCAACATTTCAGTGTCTGAATTTTTATTTTTTATTTTTGAAGATTCGATGTTGAAAAATAATATACTTCCGAATATACTAAAAGATTTAAAATTTCCTTCACAAAATTTTGTTGTTTGAAAGAAGTAGTTTTAGAAAAATTGAGCATTTCTGAAAATAATTTAATTAGTGGTGAAGCCAGCAAGGTATTATTGTAGTCCCTGAATGGCTTTGGCACAAATTATATTATTTTAAGAAAATGCAAAAATTTCGGAAAAATACTGACCAGATATGTTGAAGTTTTTGAAAAAAACAAGCAAAAGGAAACCCCTGCAACAAGCATAAACTACACTTGAGACTGAGCTGAAATTGTGCTTACCCAAATTCAGACTTGAGCACATTAATTCAAGATCTTAACTATGCCTTACAATAGAGGCAAAAACATCTAAATACTTGTGAAATAGGTTGCACTTTTATTAGTAATATTTTATATGCCGAAACCTACAAACTTCAAATTCCAATCATTGAACCAAAGAAATCAAAATAAATTAATCATTCGACATTTAAATGCCAAAGCCATTCAAATATTACAATATATCATAGCCTAGCATTAGTTTCGTCATTAAATAATCCTTGAATTCCTAAAACAAAATTTCATTAAATGTACATAAAGAGGTGTTGAAAATAATGATCATTTCACATTAATAGTCACAAAATTTGTGAAGGCTTTTTCTACAAGCCATTATACAACAAAAAATCCCCCTGGATATAGTAGTAGTAGCCACCACCAACATCATCATCCTCCTCCTCTTGATTATCATTGTTGTAATCACAACAATTTTCAAGGAAACTATAACATTGTTGTTGCTACTACTTTTACAAGTATCAAAGCTCTCATCATCAAGCTTTACAAGAATGGAAATTATTTCAATATCAAGAGTAGCTCCTCTGAGGATGTCTAGGCTCCTTTAACTTTTCTGGCAACCTATTTCCATAACTACATGTAGTTCAATCGAAAATCCACCTTGAGTGGTAAGCTTGGCAAACATGGAAGAAGAAGAAATAACATATGGACATGTGATGTTGCAGTTGTTATTGCACCACCAACACCAATAAAAATAACACCAACATCATTTATGCCTTTAACCAAACTACCATACACCATGCCTTCGATTGCACAACAAGAGTTTGAAGCCAAACAATTACGCTAGAAACCTTTTCCTCCTCCTCTAAACCTGAATTTTGTTAGAAGAATGGGGGGTGCAACAACCATCACAAAATTCATTCCTCCACTACAAACAATAATAACAACATTACAAATGTTGTTGCTACCACCATCATGTCTGCTAAATGTGAAAAGACTTCACATTTACAATAATTCAATTGTATCAATCATGGTATTGCAGTTTTTATCTACTAGTTTATCTTTAACCCTACATCAGATAGGTATTGGTTAAAATATTACTTTGATTTCTAGTACCTCACATGCTTCAGAAGTATTCACAACATCCATAGCAACCTTTGAAAAAACACTTCATCGATAGAGGACTTCAATGTTAGTAGGTTTTCAAATTTTTGAACCAAACTGAATGTGTGGAGGAAGTAGGTGTTGAACTTGTCAAAGGAGCCATCAATCAACTAGTTACATAGGATCAAGTTAACTTAGGACTTTAAACTAACATTTTGAGGATGGAATGTAGTTATCAAAAGGGGATAATGTTACCCATATTTAGTAATAGGTGATTTAACAAGTTGTAAATTTAGGTAGGTTGTTAAATCTAACATGTGATCTAACTTATTATTTAACTTAACATGTACATTAATCTAACCAATTATTGAACCTAATAGGTAGCATTAAACTAGGTTAATAGACATGTTGATAGGTTAGTCAACTGATAGTTTGCAAAATAGGTGGCAAAACAAATAGTTGATCAAATAATGAAATAAGGTATAATTTTTGAAAATGTGGACTATTAGTTTAAGTATTGGTTAATGATTGTTTAAATGGTCATTTGTGACTATTTAGTTTTTGAATTAGCTAATATAAAATTAATTTGACAAACTTGAAGGAGGAGATTTTTTATTTATTTTATTTTTGATCCTTTGTGTTTCACTTTCACTTTAAAACATGAAGAGTTTATTTTTGGCAAACTTCCTTGAAGCTATGAGAATTGAGTCCATGTTAGTTAATAAATTACAAATAATTTTAGTTTTGTTAGTTTAAACGTACTTGTTTGTTGTTTTAAGAACCTATTGCTGAAAAAAATCAAAAGTTGAAGAAAACATTTGAAAAAAGAAAAAACCCATAAACAACCACACACAAATTGCATTTATTGTAGTGCTTAGAATTATACCTTAAAATGCAACAAAAAAGTTCCATATTTTATCATAGTGTGTTCACGTTCAAAATCAAAGCACAATTGAACCCCACCTAGATTTTATAGGCATTGAGCTTTGAAAGCAACAAAACAAGACATTGATCCCATGGGTGGGGTGCCCATCTTTTTGTGTTGGATTAACTTCCATTGCTTAAGTATGTTTGTTAGAGCAACATGACTTTGGTAATGTATAATGCCGTAAACATCTTGTACATCCAATGAATCACCTCCATCACTTTCATCCACTTTCGTCACTATTGATAACATTAGACCATTCACCATTGATATGCATTTGAACTATTTACATTATACTACTCCTTTGAAATTATTCCTAAATGTAACATACATGTTTAAAAAACTCTTACCTTGTATAGTGGTAAACGTATATTGAAAGCACACAAATGCACAAAATTTGCATTAGTTTTTAAAACTAGATTTGAACTAACATTTTGTTATCATAAAAAATTAAGATTACACTCACATATTTGTTTATCGTGTTTAGCATATGCTTTCAAGTTTAGGTGTATTAAGGAATTTCAACATCTAAGTTGCAACATCTCTAATGTTCATTTTTCATGTCAATTGTCTATCATGAAAAAGAGCTTTCATTGTGGCAAATTTTAGTCACTTAATAACACCATATTGTCTTCTTTCTTAGAGCTTAGAATCATAATTACTTGAGCACATGCAACTAGTGATAAACTTAATGTTAGCTAATATGTATTTTTCAAAGGAGACATCTAAGTTTTTGACTACATTTTCAAATGAAAGATTGATGTTCATTATTCAAACACATTGCCTTCAAGAAAAATGCAAAAAAAATGTGGTGCCACCATGATGCTATAGTTCACTTATCCATGCTATAAAAAACCAACTTCAGAATTTCACAACCTTAAGCCAAGTTCGCACAACAAGATTCTTGCAAGTGAGGTTCTTTTATTTGCAAGGTTCGTTTGCAAGTCGACCACTAGAGGTTCATTATTGCCACGGGTTTTTTAATTTTTCACCCCATCCCAGTTAAGTGTGTATAAACCAATGGGGGTTTGTAAAGGATTCTCATAACCACCCAACCCTACTATTAATGCCCTAGCTAGAACATCTTTAGGGCAATAACTTATGAAGGATGGCATCCAATGTCCATACATCTTTAACCCATTCTTTCTTAAGGTGCATTCACACTTGATGTTAGGGACTCTAGTGTTGAGTCCCCTAACACCATGCTAGCCATTTAGGACTTAAACCTAGTTGCCATGAAAATTTTATGTTAAGCTGACATTCACTTAACATTGAGCTATGGCCCATTTAACATTGGGTGCCACCTAGGATGCCACCTAGATTTTCATTTAACACTGACTTAACATCAAGTGTGAATGCACCATTATTACTTTAACCCTGGGTATTTGTTTTGTTAACCCTAAACCTTGTGACCGTTGCACAGTATCCCCTTCCTCCTCCCCACCCAACCCCGTTTGAATTCTGTTCACAAAGCGTCGACGTTGTCGTGTCGCGAGAGAGCGTCGTCGAGGTCGAGTATCCCGGCGACTGATGACGGCCAGGAAAATCACAGAAAGAGAGAGATTGTGTGCGTGTGAGCGTGTGATTTGGTGGATTGTGTAAAACTAACTTCAACAAGAGGGAAGGTGTTGTTTTAGACGGCGCTGTGTTTGATTCTACATCTCGACGATGGCTCGGAACAGGAGGGTAGAGCTTGAGTCATGATTCTTCGAAGCAGCGATCAACTGCTTGACAGATATAGAGATAGATAGTCACAAGGAGAAGGAAGATTTTCCTAAGTATGAGAAACCGTTAAGGAGACGGTATTATCTAATATCAGGTAGTCATGACTGTGGCGGTCGAGAAAGCGGGAGTAGGAATTGGAGCAGGAGGAGGTGCGAGGACAAAGGGTCCGGCGGAGGAGAAAATTTATGTGACTGTACGTGTCAGACCTTTGAGTAATAAGGAGCTAGCTCGCTCTGATACTTCTGACTGGGAATGTACCAACGATAACACGATTGCTTCTAAGGTTCCGGTGCCCGATCGATCGCCGTATCCTTCTTCCTATACGTTCGGTAAGACGCGCTTCTGAGTTTCTCTTCGTTGTTGTTGGAGATGCTAAACTTTCTTTCTCCTGGATTTTATTCTTGCGGCGGCAATAGCTTCTCTGGAAATGGTATATTGATAGTGGTTGGGTCTCGGAAAGGTTTCATCGCCACTGGCTGACTTGATATCATGCACTGTCCCGAGATCCAGATCGTGTTTTTGGACCTGATTGTTCAACTCATCGTGTGTACGAGGAAGGAGCGAAAGATGTTGCGCTCTCGGCTCTCACTGGTCTCAACTGTAAGTGTTATCGCTTCGGCTATGTCAATTGTTCCTTAGTCATCTCCATGCTCATTGCTCAGCGCATTACTTTGTGAATTCATGCGTCAGAAGCCATGCCATAAGAGACCTAGCTTTGCACAGGAGGTAGAGACATAGAACGAGGACTGGAAAGACTGACAGTGAATGAGAACGGATGCAGCCACCATCTTTGCATATGGACAGACAAGCAGTGGGAAAACCTACACAATGAGAGGTGTCACGGAGAGTGCCATTGCTGATATCTATGACTACATCCAGAAGGTATTGCACCATGAAACCTATTACATACTGCAGACTATTTCCCTCAAGTACTGTGCTCTGCATTCAGAGCACTGGAAAAAAGTCTAGTTTCCAAGGTCTTGGTCTTTCTTGTATTCGGCCACTGCTTACCCTAGTAATGCAATCATCATTTCTGCCAATTCTCCAGAACCAGGAGAGGAGTTTTGTGCTCAAAGTTTCTGCACTGGAGATTTACAACGAGGTTGTGAAGGATTTGTTGACTTCTGAAACCAATCCCCTGCGACTTCTTGATGACAAAGATGTAAACTATCTGCTACCATGGCCTTCATTTTAACATATTTCGTGAATTCTATGAACAAATGCAGCATACATGTAACATATGTAGGAAGTGATCTTCATCTACATTCTGGAAAAGTGGTGTGCTAAGGGAAAGGGGATGCAATGCAGAGAGGAACCATAGTGGAGAGGTTGAAAGAAGAGGTGGTTCGAAACTGTGACCACTTGCATGAAATCCTTAAGATATGTGAAGGTGTGAATATTCAATCCGCACCTCCCAATTGTCAATAGTGGTAATGTGTAGTGAGGTCTGTAAGCTTTGGATGGGTATGTCCTTTCTTGATGCTACCCAAAGATTCTGTATGGGTGCTTCATTGTGGTCTCATGTGTTTGCAGCTCATAGACAGGTTGGGGAGACAAACTTGAATGATGTGTCTTCAAGGTCACACCAGATTGTCCGACTGGTGAGTCTTCTGATTGGGCTCTCTTTGTTTGCCATTGTTTAAGTCAAATCTCTGAGCAACACAGAAGTTAACGAAGAATAGATTTGGAAATGTTGGTGAGTTTTTGCTGGAGCCAGTTTCCAGGTCTTGGCTCAAGGTGGATAGCATTGTGTGCAGACAGTGGAGAGCCAACCTCAAGGACTGACATCTGAGTCACCACCAGCACCATCATTGGTTGCAAGCTTGGTTGGTTGCTCTTCTCTTTGCATCTTTTGCTTATTACTTTCACTACAGGCATGAACATTTAGTACTAGTACCATACAAACACAGGGATGCTTAGCTGTAAACTACAGATTTACAGCTAAGATCGATTCTTTGTTTCTTGCAGAACTTTGTAGATCTTGCAGGAAGTGAAAGAGCGTCCCAAACTCTTGCTCATGGAGCAAGACTGAAGGAAGGAGCTCACATAAATCGCAGCCTTCTTACCCTCAGCACATGTATTCGCAAACTCAGGTTTGAATCCCCAAAATTGATTGTGTACATATGTATGCTTGCACTTGATGAGGGCTATTCATGACTAGATTGCTGATTTGAGGCAGTTCAGCAGTCCAAAGTACTATTGGGACTTACAAGAGTGGACTATTTTGTCCATGCAGTGCAGGAAGCAAGACAAAGGGTGCACACATCCCATACAGAGATTCAAAACTTACTCGGATTTTGCAGCACTCACTTGGGGGAAATGCAAGGACTGCCATCATTTGTACTATGAGTCCTGCTCATAGCCACATTGAGCAATCCCGCAACACCCTTGCTTTTGCTACGCGAGCCAAGGAGGTTACTAATAGTGCTCATATTAACATGGTATGTTACAAGATCCCCTCAGTTCTTTGGTACTATATTGGAGTGCTCAGAGATTATCAAATACTGATGGAATTATTTATGGTGATATGTTTCTAACAAGAATCTCAACAACTACAGGTGGTGTCAGACAAAGTGTTGGTGAAGCAGCTGCAGAAAGAGGTGGCCAGACTTGAGGCTGAATTGAGGATTCCTGAGGGGAATGAGAATTGTTCATCAGATGCACTTCTGCATGCTAAAGACCTTCAAATCCAGAAGGTTGGTTTCTTGCCCATGTTTGTACTCTTCATCTTGAGTGCATAACCTGATAAGTAAAAAGACTTATTTGCAACTAATCACATTGTTCTGAATATCTTACAGATGGAGGCTGAGCTGAAGGAGCTCCAGATGCAGCGGGATGCTGCGCAAGCCCGTCTTGATGAGGTCAATAAGAAGCTGCAGGCTGAAGAGGACAAGAAGCAAGCAGATGAAGTAGCTAAGAAACATGCAGAGGAGTTAGCTCAAAAACAGGTACCATAGATTTTGAGGAGCAGCAGGAATGCTGTTGGAGAGGGATAACTCTTGAAGTTGTGCTATATTTCTTTTACCTTACCCTTTTGTTATGGTCTGCAGATACTTGGAACACCTGGAAATCAGTCACACCGCATCCATACTCCTGTTTCAACAAGCCATAGGAGATGGTCAGATACTAGTGACTATCTCATTAGAAAGATGCAGGATCAAAACTCACAGATGCCCTTAAGCACCCAACCAAAGGGAACATCACTCCACCAATCATCTGCTGCTTCTATCATGCTAGTGCAAGAGATCCGCAAGCTGGAGAATTTGCAGGATGAGTTGGGAGAGGATGCTAACCGTGCACTTGAAGCCCTTCAGAAGGAAGTGGAGTGTTTACGAATGGCTCAGGCAGGGATGAACCATGATGCTGCTTCCACCATAAAAAATCTCCAGGATGAAATAAAAACCATGCGTTGCTTGCGGGTAAAAGGGGATGGCGGGATCAAGGATCAGGAGGATGCAACTATGGTTCGTGCATCACTCAGTTTGAATCCAGCCATGCTACGGGAGGAGCTCTCAAGACTTGGAGAGAAAGACAAGACTGATGCAGATGCTGCTATAGCAACCTTGGAAGAGCAACTTGAGAGTGTGCAGAGATCGCTTGACAAGATGGCTCTTGACAATCATGTAAGTTTCTCTATTGACCCAATCACACTGGACAACTTTGTAAATATATTCATTGCTCCTGAGGACTATCCAGTTACAGACAGAAATTGTGAAATTAAGTCTTACCTGAAATGTTGATGGCTTACTACAGGGTGTGGACTCACCTAAGACCCCCACAAGGAGGAAGAAAGGTGTTCCGTTGGCACCCCAGAGTGGCACCAGCAGGCAGTACCTGACAGCTGACACTCCTTACTCGCCAGCAACCCGGAGAAGCTTAAGGTATGAGAATAATGAGAATACACCTCCTCAGGTGCTACATGACAGCAGCCCTTTAGCCCATGGTGGAGACAATGTGTCTCCTGGTGTGAATGGACCTCAGAAACATGGAGCTTCACCAGCAAAATCTGGGGAGATTTCTTCCAGCCAGTGCTCCAAGGAGAGTCCTGGAGGTGCACACAAGCGCTCCAATTCTGTGGACATCCGGAAGATGCAAAATATGTTCAAGACTGCAGCTGAGGAGAACATCAAAAGTATCCGTGCGTATGTTACAGAGCTCAAGGAGCGAGTGGCTAAGCTTCAATATCAGAAGCAGCTTCTTGTTTGCCAGGTAGATGAAGTTGATCCCTCCAATAAGATTTCTACCCTGCCATACTGTAGGAACATAACTATCTGAACAAGGCACAGCCATGAAGTTTATGATGCAATATTTGATCAAGGCTCAGAGAGATATTAACCTGAAGTTATGATTGTAACAGGTGCTTGAGCTGGAAGCAGATGGCAAGGAAGAAAGTGAGGAGGGGGAAGATCCTGGTGTGAATGAGTTAGCTCTACAGCCTGTACAATCATTAGACTGTTGGAAGACTCAATTTGAGCAACAAAGAACACATATTCTGGAGCTCTGGAACTCATGCAATGTGTCTATCATACACAGGACACAATTCTTCCTTCTTTTCAAGGGAGATCCTGCTGATTCAATCTACATGGAAGTAGAACTTCGACGCTTGACATGGTTGCAGGAGCATGTTACACCTTATTTGCATTGTCCTCAAAACCATGCTAACAACACTCCAGAGGAACACTTACTACCTTCCAGCCCTCTCACTACCAGGTATCTTCATTGTGCCCATTAATGTGGCTACAGTACTTATATATACAGTTCTATGTGGGTACTGTACTTGAATATGCAGTTCTGATGCTAATCAAATTGTTTTCACCAAAATCCACAGCTTTCAGAGATTGCAACGTGAACGAGAACTTTTAGCTAGGCGGATGAAGGCACAGGTGACTGAGGAGGAGAGGGAGGAGCTGTTCAGAAGGTGGGGAGTCCCAGTTGACTCAAAGCAGAGAAGGTTGCAGCTGATGCACAAAGTGTGGACAGATCCCCACAACCTTGCACATATTCAAGCCAGTGTCAATGTAGTCGCAAGAATAGTGGGGATTCTCAACCCTGGTTGTGCATCCAAAGAGATGTTTGCACTGAACTTTGCACCTCCAGGCCACTCTGAGAGGCCTTTCATGTTTGGCTGGAATGGGCTTTCTGCTCTCCTCAATTTCTAGAAGCTTGCAGGATCTCTAGCTTGGAATTTGCAGGTGCAGCAGTTTCCCCTCGCAAGCCCCGTCTGATTTCAATTACCCTTTCTCACCTACCAAGAATTCTGCAGTTCATTTCCCATGGAATGGGACTTGCTAACAGACCTTAGCAAAAAATTCAAGGGACAAATGCTTAGTTGCATAGTGTACAGATAAAACCCATCTATGTTTGTTATCCCTTGTATGATTACTGTCCATCAAGTGATTCCAACTCCAATTTTCCCCTACAGCTATGTTCCCTCTGCTTTTCATTTCCTTGAAAATAAGATTCACAAAGTTTTCTCCCTTTGCTGTCTTGATTTGTGATGTAGATCCTCATATTGCAGAAGGACATTCAATCCCGCCTTCCTCCAAGTGCAGGTTTTCAAACAGGTGTCTTCTGATAGTTGATTAGTTGGTTTTGCTCACTCATGAACACTTCTCATGCCATCCTATTGTTCCATAGTAGCTACAAATTTATTAGGTTATATTAACCTTTATTGATGTTGCATTATGTATCACCATGTTTCCACTATTGGTCAATGTTAGGCTTAAATTTGTTTGATTGGTGAATCTTCTTGTTCCATAATCCATTGTTTTGTATAAACTTTCATAGCCAGTCATTTTCAATGGTTTTGTCCTCATTTTCGATGGTTTGAAGGCTTTAGGGTTTAGGGTTATAGAAGCTTTTGGACCTCATGAAGCTTATTTGATAGTAATAAGTTTCTCATCCTACAAACTTGTTTAATTTCATTTCCTTATTTGAAACTAATCACAAAATAATCAAATCAAAAACCACAATACAAATTGCAACAATTTTGGTTTCCTAACAATCTCTTAGCATGTACTCATTGAGTCAAGTATCATTCAACTTTTGAGCTCTACTGGTGACAAGATAAAATGTTTAAGCTCAATTTTGCACCCTCAATTCTATAAATGCAGATCTTTGCCCACATGATTGATTTCCACATATTTGCATCAAGCAACAGGAGGTTCATCAACATAATCACAAAACACTCAAATAAAAAACCACAAAACAAATTGCAACAATTTTGGTTTCCTAACCATCTCTTAGCATGTACACATTGAGTCAAGAATCATCAAACTTTTGAGGTCTACCGATGACAAGATGACATGTTTGAGCTCAATTTTGCACCCTCAATTCTATAAATGAAGATCTTTGCCCACATAATTGATTTCCACATATTTGCATCGAACAACATGAGATTCATCAACAAACCACCTAACAAAAGGCTTGACAATTGACTTTGCTGCAAATGTTTAGAATGGTCTTTGTTCCAAGATGTAGAAAGGGTTTGTGTTAATGATAGAATTTTCAAAACAAACATGAAATAACATCACATTTCCATTTGTTTCTAATCATCAGTTTAATAAGCAACTGAAATATATGACACTAGGTACCACTTGGTTATGGTGAATTCAGTTATTGCATTGTTATATGGTACCCAATTTGGCTGTGATTCCACCAAAGTAAAATTGAGATGGACCTGAAAAACCTATCCTACATTAATTATTGAATAATTTTGATAGAGAAAATTCAACAAAATCAAAACTAGTTCTTTTAAAGAAATTAGGGTGCACTCTTGATACTGTTGGAAAGCCATTTTTGGAAAGCCCTTAATGAGTGGGATTTCTCCAAGGTGATTTTCTAAGTTTTAGACCTACGGTGCAGTAGGTATTGAATTTTGAGTAATTTTTGTCATTGAAAATTCAACTAAATTACAAAAACCAATTTTGAAAGGAGAAATTAGTTCGGTAATGACTTCACACTTGGGCCAACAAGACATGTCACATTAGTCACACATGAAATTAGATTGAACATCCAACAAATTTCTATGTTTACAATTCTACAAAATAAATTCTCAATTTCTTTTACCAAGGTTACATCTCTTGTTTAAACCTTAAGATGAACATGAAACCCATCCAATCATAATAGGACTTATTTTGTTTTTCCTTATTTCTATAAATCAAGATGTAGATTACGGCATCCTCCCTTGATCTCACACTTTCCAAATTTACATTAAACCTTCACCCTTGCTAACATAATAACCAATTTCAGTGTGTCCTATTGAGGCACTTTGGCTCCACCTTTTTCCTAAGCAAGATGAGCAGCTATATGTTGGCTCCACCTTTTTTTCTGGTTGTCAATGTCAGTTTGAATGTATCAATCACTCAGATACTCAACTGAAATTTGAACCATCAGCCTAAAAAACCAGCCACATCCTGAAACAGACCCTGGCAGAACCTGCTACCACCCAATGGGACAACGGCTCAACCAACCAGGCTCACTGCTTTCCTTTGTACCCATTTGCATATAAAACATGTCAAATTGATTGTTTTTCATATTTGATCAATTTCATCAAACTTTTGAATGAGTGTGTTGTTTTGCATTCCTTTTTCCAAATTCTACACAGTTTGTTTGAAGCTTCCAAGCATGGGGTGCTTGTCCTCTTAATGATATGCCAACTCTGTTAATACCATGCTAAAACTGCATGCCTATACCATACTAATATCAAAGCAATTAGCCTAAGGCATCAAGATTGCTGCTTAATGTAATGACAAAATCATGGGCATCCACTGAGCAATTGAAACTGATATTTTTAGGGTTTTCAAATGAGGGCATCTACATTGGATTGCCTCCGTATGTTTTAGAGGCTACAAAACCATAAAAATTGAGCATGACCCAATCATTCAGAATGTACATATCTCTGATTTGAGTTTCCTCAGGACCCATAATGAAATACTGAGAACCATCAGAAAGAGATGAATAGAACCATGTGAAGAAGGAGAAACAATCAAGGCTCTGTACAAAACTAGGGTTATTTAGTTAATCCTTGATGTTATATTGCAAAAAAATTTATAGATACAAGAGATATACCTTCAGATGTCTCAGCTGAATCTGTATAGCTCAGTGGACACTTCAAAAATTTACACTACACTATTAACTAGAATCTAGGATCTCAGACAGAGATGGGTCACCTGCAGACATAGCTTTAATGATGTGGTAGAGCTCAAATTCACTGCTTGCCTTCCATGGATACATGATATGCCAGTTGGGTGTATAAATCAAAGCAGGGCCCTCTTTCACTTCACTCTCAGAAAGGGAACGTGTATTATTGAAAGCATAAGTGTCAAAGTTTTCAGGATTCTCCATTGCCACAAAGAACAAAGGGAGCGCAAGGGCTCTGTTCAGCTTCTGCTTTCCAGCAAGTCCTGCAAGGGTGGAGAAGTCATCAACGTAGCGGCGGGGAACATAGTATACCTCTGAGGAGGACACCATGAAGTGATCATCATCCATTACAGCACGATAATTTGTGCGGTATTCCACTGGCAACCTGCTCACCAACTTCTTCACACCATTCTTATGTCCTTTGCTGAGGTACCATGCTGAGGACTCGTCATTGAAACTTGCTATTTTCCAGGTTTCTTTTGCCTGCAAAAAAGTTGTCATCCATCTGAGATTGCATGGAACCAGCCTGATCTCATCAACTTTGGGGGTTTGGACTTTGGACTACAATGGAGGAGGGATTGCAATCACCTAAAATATTATCAAACCAGAAAAGACCTTCATCCAAGGACTGGTAACCCTTAGTAGGTGGCTATGGTTCATGGATAAGCAATCCAATCAGTTCCAATAGATGGTTTTGAGTAAAATGATGACAGTTACAAGCACATAGAGGGTTTTGAACTCACTGCAAGGTGCCTATCACTAGGTTCTACTGCCTGTTGATGCTCAATGCAACAATTAATTGTGTGATCATGGCTAGATGCTCAACAAGAAAAGGGTAAGGAAGAAAGCAAACCACATGGAGATTCCACAGCTTGGTTTTATCTGCTGATGCCAGATGCCAATAATTGAAAATGACTGCCTCATTCATTACCATAAAACCCTCTGCATTTGGGTACCTCTCAAATATCTTTGGCAGGACACTGCACACAAAGCAAGAAAGTACAGATAAGGCCAGCCATGTGTGGAGTCCACTCCTAAGAACTCAAGCTCCTAAAATAGCCCTTATGATCACTGGTTGTCTGGTTAATCCAGCTACAGCTGGCTTGACTTGATAGGTGACAACTAACATGTACTTGGAGGGTTAGAATCAGTAACCACTTCCAAGGTGACCAAGGACCTTTTCCACTAGACTGTTGTTGACTTGATGCTGCAAAATCCACACCATTAGACACATGTGCAGAACCTTGCAGGAAGAGGAAAATTATGAGTCTTCAAGCCCAGAAAATGAAAATCCCCCATTGAACTTTGTTGGTGACTTACTTGTAAGACATCCACATGTCAGTAGCCTCAACCCCAAGGGCTGCTTCCTTCTCTTGAGATAGCACTGCCACATGCTTGAAAAGACGACCATAAAGCAACCGCCATGCAAGCACTGTGTGGTTCAGTGGATATGAACACTCAAGAACAAGAACCATGTTCCCGTAAAATCGCCTCAAATTCAGGAACTCAGTAAATTCACTCCCCATTGTTGTTGTATCTTCAATGCCCAAGTGCACTGATGGATATGCCTTAGGCATAAACTGTTTGTGTTCATCAGGTGATGAGTAAACAGGGATTGTACCAAGCTCTACAGCCCGCAGTCGAGGTTGTCGCCAGCCAACCGACAGCAGATCCTTCAGCCAAGCTGCCACCAGCTCAACATCTTGAGCACCCCAGAAACGTTGTTCTGCCATCTCATGACTCAAATGAAGAATCTTCTCAAACAGGGTGCCCTTCTCAGATCTCCAGCCCACTAGGAACTTTATCAGTCGTGATGATTCTTTGTACAGGTCTGCTTCGTCCACAAAGGATGAGGGCTCAGCGACATCTGCACGCTTGACTGTTGGAGGGTACACGACCATCATGCCCCCAATCTCCCACAAAATTCGCTGAGCCCAGTAACCTCTTACAATGTCAGCAGCTTTCTGGGTCAAAGATACTGGAAGCAGCAATCCCCAAAAGCCTGCAGAATGAAAAAGGGTATTCAATGCATTGCATGGTGCCATTGTACCATGAGGAAGAGCTACAGGGGGTGCAAGAGTATCAAATTCAATGTCAATAGCAACATCCTCTGCTCTCCGTGTGCTGTAAAAGATGGAGTCAACATCAGGTAGCCCATTTGCAAGTCCTTGCTGTATAATCTGGTGGCCTGGGAACACCTGAGTGTATGATACATCAGGACTTATTTGCTGCACCATGTCGAGTGGAAGTCCCCGTGGCCAGACCGATCTTTGGCCAAAATGAATAAATGGATTTACCACACTCCTATTTTCCAGAGTGCGGTACTGCAGCAGCAAATCACGCCGGCTATTTGGACCACGAAGCTCAATGTCAAAAACACGGCCAAGATCCCCACCCAGAATTGTTGCTTTCTCATCTGCATCATAAATTTTTGTTGCACCATGTTGGATTGCAAACAAGTAGCCAGCATTCTTACGCAAGTATGAATTGAATGGAAGGTATGCATTGATCCGGTACCCAAGCTCTACTTGCTGATCAAGGGACAAAAATAGTGCTCCCTCAACTTTCCAATCTGCTGAAGTCTCAGAGCCACCAACAGCCAGCAATTGCCAGCCCTCAATTTTCACCAATGCTTGAAGCTCATGAGTCGGCGACCCCAATGCAGCAACAATGATCCATTTCTCTGCGTTGAATGCAGAGTACTGCCCCTTGTCCACCCGAGGACTAACACGATTCAGGTTCAAATCTGGGTATGGAATCCGCTTGAGCTCGTTGGCAACAGATTCCACACAAAGAATAGCATTTGTCCCACCTCTGTTTCTTGCAAGTATAAGCATCAATGCACCGAGGAAGACGAATGCAACAATCACCACTTTAGGCAGATTGTCCATCAAGTACCCACAAAATGAACCACCACCTGTGTTCGATGTGTACCTGTGTGACTTGCCTACTGTTTTAGAGATGAGAAGAACAAGGCAAAGAATGTGTAAAAGAAGAATACCCATTTGCCTTTGTAGAACAACAACTGCATTTCCTAAGATAGACAGATGCTTCTTAAGTCAACCAGAAGGGATGCAACAAAGTGGTTCTCAATTCTCCTCGAGGACTCTCAAGGCAGAATCTATTACAAAGCTGTTGTTGCTGTGATAGATGTCATAGATCAAGAGGAGAATCATCAGATCTGCTGGAAGAAAAATTCTAAGCTAGTGTGAGAGGAGGGAAAAAAAGCTCAGAGAGTAAGTTTGCAGTACCCCAAGGATTCAACACCAGAAGATCTGCCACCTGGGTACTGCCGCCGCCGTCGCTGCTGCAGTGGGAAGAAGGTCTGGGACTGTTGTTCCAACTCTTGTTGCTCCTCATCATCATTGGCCATAGCCGCTTCCTCCGCCTCTGAGACATTTCTGGAGTTGTTTCCCACCCATGCTGTTTTTCCGTTTGGTTGCCGGACCAACATTGTGGTTACTTACCCCACTGTATGTGTGCTTTGGCGAAAGTCAGCCACCAGCCAAAAGAGCTCCAAAAAGATGTGCTTGCTTTAACCCTCTCCCTCACAAGCTCCAACTCCCAAGAATATGTCCATTCCACACACCCTGCAAAAGGCAACGTTTGTTAGAGCTACCCATACAAAACATCCATGACCCAGGAGCTAAAGACAAATAGAACCCATTGCACTGGGAATCTGTTGCTGTTTCAGCAGGAAGAGGAGGAGGAGGAGTAGAAGAAGAAGAAGAAGCAGATCACTGCAACTTCAAACTGAAGTTCTCTTTGTGCTACACAAAGAGATCACACAACACTTCACTGTAAAACAAAACCTAAAGCAAGCAAAGCAGCAAGCGTTTTGTTTAGTTCTTAGACCTTTTGGTGGTGCGCATCAAATGTAATAGGGTTTGAGGTGTCTGCATGATTGCCTGCTTGCATGATTGCCTGCCTGCTTGCAAAGGCTTTCCTTGATGAGTGAAATGAATGCATGCCGGAGGAATGATGACAACGAAACAACAGCAAGCAAGTAAGTATCTCTTCCGCGGTTAGTAAGTACTTTCTCAAGATCACCTTGCAAATAAATTTGTGCAACAAAAATGATCAACAAATTCTCAAAGCAGATGAAGAAGCTCTCTCTCTCTCTCTCTCTCTTCTTTTCTGCTTACAGGCAATTTCGAAGATGAAAGAGATGAGCGAAAGTTTGTGGGTTGTGCTTGGATTTGTTGCAAGGAAGGATCGAAAGACCGACAAGATACGCTGCGGAAGAAATGCGATGGATTCAAGGGGGAATTCCACCATCTCCAACAGCACGCATTTCCGAGTACAGTAGCTCAATGGATTTTGGCCCCTAGGTAATAATAGGTCTTTATATGAGGATTTTTGAAAGATGGTATTTTGGCTTGTGTTGAAACTTGATTAGTTATAATAGAGTTATAATATCTTGAAGGATTCGGGTTTCTTTTGGAGGATTTTTTTGAAGATTGGTATATTTTTGCATGGTGAAATATTTGAGTTTCCACAATGCTTCTTCTTTTGCCTTCAGATGCTTTTTAATGCAAATGGCAAGGCCACAATGTGATACACCCCTTGTTGACAAGGTATAGGAGGTAACTTTTCAACAATGGATGCATCTATTTGTCTATCATTATTCACACCTAAATATTTTTTTGGTTGTAAATAAAGTAGGTAGCATTGGCACCCAACCTCCATTGATTATGAGATAGCCATAATTTTTTAATTTGTTTTTTTAATTTTGGCTTGTTGTTGTCTATTCTCAACGATTTTAGGGATTTCTTTTCTTTGTAGTTTTTTTGCCTTTTGCTCTAAAAACTCTTCTTTGCAAGATAACAATTGATCATGTATGTGGAAGAGTGAGTGCAAGAGACTATGATGTGGAATGTGAAATTGTGATGGTAGAACATGAAGAAGTGTTGGTGGTAAAGCTTTTGGTGATAGTGAAATGTCAAGACGTGAGACAATTGTAGTGTGTGAGGAAGCATTGTCAACAAAGCTTGTGGCAATGACAATAATGCTTGAGGATATGATGGGAACAAAGCTAATGTCAATGATAAAACTTATTGATGGATTTGTGAATTGAGGATTTTGAAAGAAGGGTTGGCAATAAAACTCACAATGACATCGTAACTTGATGGTGAACTTGTGAATTGAAATAAACATGAATAGAACAAGAGGCGATGGTGAGATGGGAGTGAGGTGTTTGTGCAAAACATGGGAAATGGTGAGATGTGGGTGTAAAGATGTTGCAAAACATGGGAATGACAATGAGGCATGGGAGAGCAAACCTTGTCGATAATTCATCTCATCGATAAACTTTTAGTTAGAATTTCAAGCTATTAAATTATTGGCAATGTTAAGCATCAAAATGTTTAATGTTTTAAGATTTTAAACATGATAACAATAGATTAGCACCTTCCTTAACTTTAAAATTTGCTTAGTGATACTAAAGGTATGTCATTTGCAATTTCAACTATTTAAAAACAATTTGCTTCAAGTTTGAATATAGTTAGTTATCATTCATTTTATTAACCATGTTATCTTTGTGTTTTAAACTATTGAATGTTATTTATGATTGTCCTTGCATCATTCACAATGTTTATCATCATTTCTTAAATGTGATTTAAATTTTTTTTGAATTATAAAATATTTTTATTCTTATTACCAAATGTAAATGACAAACAATGATAATTCTATTGATGAAAATTCCAAACTAGTGTAGGGAGGATCTTTCATATGATCCTTTGGCTTGGTAATTTCAAATGAAATGTCAAAGATCATGTGAAGGATTATGCAAAGGTGTTTTTTTGAAATAATGTCTTTTCAAAATTGTTTTTTTTCAATATCACAATCATAGATGATGGAAGTGACAAACATATTTTAAATACCTTTTGCACCAACTTGCATATCATTTTTCTTCAATTGAGTTTAAATTGAATTTGATTGAATATAAATCCAATTGAATTTGAATTTAACGTAATTAAATTTTATATTGATATATGAATTTCAATTCAATTTTGATAAATTTAATTTAAATCTAATTCAATTCAAGTTGCATGCAATGTCATTCAATATTTTTATTCAAATGGAAACTTAATTTTCACAAAATCAAGTCACATTTTCATCATTTCATTAGCAATGATAATGGGCAACAATGCATTAGCTCACTAATCACAAAACCTTTTGGGTGATGATTTGACAATAATAGTTGTGTGAAATCTAGTTTTTCATAAGTTCATATTGTTTAGACATGGATATTGTGTATTGTTTAAACATAACATTTGTGTCTAAACAATATAAATAAACATACAACATTTAATGTATATACAACACAAATGTATATATGACATTTTAATGTAAACAATGAATATAACATTCATGTTTAAATAATACGAATAGATGTATGATGTTCACATCTAAATAATATGAATATATGGAACACACATTTTGCATAACTATTATTATCAATTTGTGATTCAAAAAATTTATGATTAACAAATAATAATTATGCAGTTTGTTGTGAAATCAAACTAAAGGTGGGGCCACACACTTAGAGGTTAATCCTTTTTGCATTTTTCCTTTAACATTTAAAAAAATGTCAACTATCACCTTGAAGTTAACTATGGCCCATTTTTTACCTATCTCTTATCTTTTTATGTTTAACTTGTCCACACTTATGACGTTAAGAAAAAGGGTTAGCTTACCCTTTTCATCTTTCGACAAAATAGCTTTTCCATCGCCACCACCTTCAAATTTCTATAACTTTATTTTCTTTTCTTTCATAGCTTTGCCTTCTGCCTTCAAACCTTAGATTTTCATTGCCATCCACGTTTTGTTTGTTTGTTGATGCGACATTAGACACCTACTTTGGTTTGCTCTTGTCATGACACCAAACACCTAGTCCATTCTTCTTGTTGTTGCAATGTCAAACTTGTTGAAAGAACGTAAAAAAACTTGAAAATTGAGCTTGCTTGCTATGCCAAGGGAGAATGTTGTTACACTTAGGTGAGTTCTGCTACACTTGGGAGAATGTTATGTTGCAACTCGAATGACAAATTTTTGAACACACAAAATGTATATTTTCTTAAATCCTTATGTACTATGGTTACTACTAGAGCCTAAGATAAAAATCTGCTGATTTATTGATTATTATTATTATTATTTGACACTTGAATAATTTAGGTTTTCTTTCCAAAAAGATTCTTTGTTGATGTTGCTAGGCCTTTTTTTTTTTTTTTTCCAGAAAATG
>Ga0209611_10003094_pt1 | contig 29110 bp, 15 predicted proteins | sample S1TSphgellanicum_3_FD_187693 | JGI IMG/M metagenome (GOLD analysis project Ga0209611, IMG submission 187693) | Host-associated microbial communities from peat moss isolated from Minnesota, USA - S1T2_Fc - Sphagnum magellanicum MG (SPAdes) (version 2) | ecosystem: Host-associated > Plants > Peat...
GAATGTGAGTGGCCTGCTAATGCAGGAGATCATGATTCTGGACAAGTTTGTGAGATGTGAGCAAAATGCCGATTCATTACAAGTATTTTAACCGTGTATAAAAAGAGTTAGAAGCATTCATTCTGATCCAATAGGATTACAAAGTATTCTGACTTCATAACAACCATCTTTTAGGACTTCTTCAAGCAACCGTTTTCAACTCCATAAACACACAAGAAGTTCAAGTCTCTGGCAGTGAAGTTTTGGGTGGTGAGTTCTTGCAATTTTGTTGTAAAATTATATTGAAAAAAACTTGGAAACATGCTTTTTTGAAAGCAAAACAATCGCCCAATTTGCATATTAAAGATATAAAAAAACAATGCTCTAAAAAGTACAATATTCATGACCAACAACAAAAAAAATCAAAATCAAAATGATTTGAAACCCATAAGATTGAATTGAAGGTTTGAGTTAGTGTTAGGCGTTATTTAAGGCTCATAGTGCACAGCCCATGCCATTGGCCCAAGTGTGAATTTGTTACACAACTAATTGAATTTGAAGTTTGAGTTTTTATTGAACTTCCCAACAACAAACATTTATACTTTGATATCTCTTTGCATCTTAGGTCTATTACTTACGAAATCAACTCCATAAAATCCTTGCTCATTGCACACTTTTCAACAGTACCGCACTGCAATTTCCCCAGTGTGCAATATTTTAGTTATGATTTCATTAAAGCTTCAATGACAAGATTATCAAATAGAATTTCAGATGACGTGTGTGGTATCACTAAAACCAAATTATATAGAAAACTAGAAAACCTCTAAGAGTTGCATATTTGGGCACATCTCAATCTCTATGATCTATACATATGTTCATTTTTGTTTTACTTCCATTTCCTTCTGAAGATCGTACATTATGTGCAAGCTCAAGATCTTTGATTTTGCATCAAATTCTTTGAATGTTCATGTACAAGAGTATATAGTATTCGAAATCTCAAAGCTGCATATTAATTGTGATAATGGCAATGCAAGATCATGACAAAATATTATATAAGTGGTGAATGTTGGATTATGATGTTCTAGAGCTTGTGAGGAACCCTAAACCCTAAACCCTTGAGAGGAATTCTATCAGAAATGGCATGATATTTATAACTAGGAGAGTATATATGAGCCAGTTCTGAGTCTTAGGGTTTCAAAACTTGTTCCTTAGACCATATTTGGATCTTACATAAAACCTTACCTAGAGCCTACCTAAAACCCTACCTAGGGTTTACCTTAAACCCTGCTTGGACCCTACCTGAAACCCTAAATTTCTAATAACATAGTAATAATTGAAAAGAGGAATGAAAAGAAAGAAACTTAATCATAAGGAAGAAAATTATTAAAAAAAGAGAATAAAAATTCAACAAAAGGAAATTGGCAGGCCCATTTTTGTAATATTTCAGAATATTGTGCATTCAAGTTTAAGTAAAACAATAAGCACAAAAATATTTTTATGACCTAGTGGTTAGGACCGTCCTCTTTATGAAGGACCCTTGGGAGTTCAAACTTGGGGAATTTGCACTCTCCTTCGGTCTTACCCCTACATAGACCCTAGACCTAAGACCTAGCTGGACCTTACAAAAAAGAGTCTTAAGACCCCTGGGCCAGTCTACCCAACCCTGGTTTTCCCTGGGTCAGGCTGGGTTCTTGACATAGTAGGGTCTTGACCTATGGTTATGAGGATAATGTACAATATTCAGATCACATTCAAGGCGATCAAAGGCACATGTATAATGGCGAGTTAGGGCGTATTGCTCCTTACATACACCCTAACTCACCATTATTCTTCTTGGTATTGTTGGAGAGCCCTCAATGAATAAGATTTAATGAAGACAATTTGGAAAATATTTAAACTTAAGGTGTGGGTTGAAATATTGAATTTTGAGTGGTTTTTTGTCATTGGAAATTCAATTCGATTCAATTACAAAAAATGATTTTTTGAAAAGAAAAATTAGTTGATTTCCTAGTTCAAACTTGGGCCAAAATGCACATGCTACACTAGTCCTTATAATGTTGTAATTGGGTTAATTCCAGTGTTAACTGATTGTTTGGTCTTGACCTGAGTAACTGGCAGGGTTTGAGGCCGGGTATCAATAACTTACCAACTAGTTATTCACTCTCTTTGAAAACTGATAAATAAACGTTCAAAATTGAATAACCTACCTTGATGACTCGGTTATCATCAAGGTAGGGTATCAATCCTAAGATATTATTGTTCAAGTTGTGAATGGTTGTTTCCAGACCCTTAAACAAACAAACATTAATTGAAAATTCTCAAGACTTAGGTTCATAATTTTCTTTTTTGAAGAAATACTTAGTGCTCAAAGCTCTTATTAAATTGTACATTTATAAAAATTTCCTTCTAAAATGCTCAGTGATTGCCAATTTCCAAGAGTGATTGCATTTTGAGATCTAAATTCCAGATGGGTTCCGCATCTTGGGCTAAACAAACCAAAGTAGTGTTTAAAACTGAATATTACTCTCTACACACTAATTATGCCTATTCTAATCTCCAACCATCACAATAAAACTACTCAATTCCTTATATCATTTCAGAGAGTCCAATTGCATTCCATCTATTAACATACTCTAAATACAGGTTAGTGTTTACACCATAACAATGACAACTACCAATTAAGAATCCTGAGGAATTAAACACTGACTACAACTTGTGCTAATTTCCCATGCTAATTACATGATTAAGACACTCTACATATAACACTTACAAAACATAAATGTATATAATACAAGTTACAAAAGTTTCAAGGGTATTACAACAACATTCAGAACACCATTTAGATTGAACAAAACAAGTGTACATGGGTGAAGATCTGTTGTTGCAGAAGAACAAAGACTGAATTTATATAAACTCAACATTCATGTTTGAACTGTTTACTTAATTACTTCTACCAGCTTAGACAAAGGAAGATATGTCAACTTAGGAGATACAAAAGGACACAAAGGAACTGTTCTATAGAGATCATACAAAAGATTGAAGAGCAAATCACTAACTGATCATACTTGAGTATGGAAAAACAAAATGCAGCAATCACATGAACAGAGTTAAATTGTATATCATGCATGCACTGCAGCAAAGTCTGGTCTAACAACACTACCCATTGATCCTACAAGTATGGAAAAACACAATGCAACAATTACATGAATAGAGTCTAGATTGAATATCATGCATGCAATGCAGCAAAGTCTGATCTAACAAGAAGAACCAATTTAACAATCCATAACAACAACTATTTCAAAAACAAAAGTTTGGGAAAATAAAAATTCACTTGTCCATGTGCAATGTTTTTCGAAAACTTAGTTCTATCTAGAGAGAAGAGCTAATTTCAAGCACAAATATTGCAAGCAGTGTCTTTAAAAAAAAAGAAAAAAGAAATGCCTTGAAGGAAACCCTAAGTAGCACCCGTTATGCTGGTCCAAATGCATCCTACGGATACCTTGAAAATGGGTTATAATGTTTTTTTGCAGCTATCAGATGTCACTAGACAACTGCATCTTTGTTTTTAGTTTTTTTAGTTTTTTTTGGATTTTCCAATGCAAGAGAAGAAAGGGATCTAACTAGACATGTATGTACTGATCATGCATGCATGTGTAGTCCATGATATCTGAAGCTGCTGCTCTGTAGAGAGAGATCAATTCTCTAGGAACAACAATCTCAGTGCATTGTAGACAGACAGAAGAACTTTCAGTGAGCAACAACAACAACAATTCATTGTGGTGATACTTAGCTTTGCAGCAAGGAGCAGAAGCTCCTCACTAGTGCACTCTGGCAGTGAGACTGGGTTTGTAGCAAACCCCAGCATAACGGATCTCCTCATCTTCCTCGTCTTCTTCAAACTCAGGGTACTCAGTCCAATTCTCGTCGCGCAGATCGTAGTATGCGAGAGCTCTCTCCCCAAGTCCACAACAGATTTTGCCGTCGCTAGTTCCCACACACTTGGGAAGCTCTCTGTACTCTTCAGGGGAAATGTAGATGAAGGGTTCCCTACTGACCCGAGTAAACTCCATTGTACGAGCTTTGAACTCGTGAATCATGACCTGGTGCAAGAACCCAACAGCTGCAGCTGCAGCAGGAGCTTCATCTGAAGCTCCTGCTGCTGCTGTAGGAGCTGCTCCTTCTGCTGCTGCTGCTGCTACAGGAGCCCCTGCTGCTTCGCTAGTTGGGCACACGTACAAAGTCACCAGGAAGATGCGGCCATTGCAGCTTAGGATCTGCGGCTGCTCATAGTCTACAGAGCTGCCCGGAATCACAATTCGGGTGTACACAGACCATTCCCGGGAATCCACGTTGTAGGACAACAGGAAATAAGGATTTCCAGCACGAGCGAGGCCGTATCCTGCGCTGGGTCCATAAGCCACAGTGAGGACTAGACCTTCGTAATAGGCGCTGCTCGAGTTCTTTGCGAGTCTTAGGCCGCCGCAGAGATCACCAGAATCTGTCCAAGTATCTGTCCTGAAGTCGTAAACTTCAGTGGATTTCTCGGCCTCGTATTCTCCCCAGTTGGGATGTTCCACTGAGCCCAATGCCCTCCCAGTCATGACGAGCTGAAAGCTCGAGGTTGCTATGCCTGGCAGTACATGGATCAGGCGACTCTGCAGCGAGTTATGGCCGTTGTCTTCTTCTTCTTCATCGTCTGCAGACTCTTCTTCATCCCATTCAGATCGATCAGCGTCAGAGACTTCGTCCAATTCAGATTGATCAGAGACGTCAACGGACCCATCTTCAGCATCAGCTTCAGATCGATCGTCGCCACTCTCATGATCATCCTCCTCCATCAAGGCGGGGTCGCCATTGCCAAGAGTGGGAACACCAAGAATCTTCTGCTCTCCTGTGAGCGGATTCACTACCAACACGTCCTCAGAAGAGTGTCCATCCTCAGTGTAGAACAGTAACCCGCCGGCAGAAGCGACGGGAAGCATCACGGAACGTCTGTTTGCGGACTCCGGAACGTGACGGAGTCCCACCCACCTCATGGTGCGGAAACAGAACCCGAAGCTCCGGCATGCCCCCGCATCATCCACAAGTGTATACAGAGGACAGTACTCCTCAGATGCTTCCGGGCGAGGAATCAGCTGCTGGGATCGTTCCAGACGGAGTCTCCGGGTCCAGTCTACGCTGGAGCCGTAGATCGCCAAGACGGACGATATAGTGATCCCTCGGGTAAAGATGAATCCATGCAGGTTCACTTCCTCACTGCACATGTAGCAAAATATGACCAGCTGAACAATCAAGGCAGCCCAGCTGATGAAATTCACTTCCTGTTTTTTCTCGGCATTGCGCAGCTGGAGGCCGTTGGATTTGAGCAGCTTTCGTGCTGGTGGTGGCATAGAGTGATGATCATCCTCCCCATCAGAAGAAGCAGATCCCGTGCCATGGGTGGCGCGGAGACGCAGGTGATCTGCATTGTTCTTTCCGTTGGAAGAACCAGACCAGGATCTTTTCGCCATCTGTAAGCCACCCACAGGGATCATAACAGATAGCAAGCTGCTAGCAGTTAGTAATTCTTCCTAGCTCACGGCATGGATAAAACTTTGAAACCCAAGCTGAGCACTACAGCTCTTACATACAAAGAATTGTTTCTCGGGATGTGTGCCTTATGTGAAAGGAGATTGAAAGCGGTCTGTTCAAGGAGATTGAAAGCTGTATGTTGAAGGAGATCGAAAACTGTATGTGCAAACTATGTGAAAACAGCACTACTGTAGAGAGCTAAAGGAGAGAGAAACAATGAAAGACGTGCAATGCATGATCAGCATAAAAGAACACTAGCGAGAGGAGTATGACGATGTACTTGGGTATTGAAATTCTTGCCTCTTGATCACGTCTTGTCTTGATGAGAGTCTGTGGGTCCTCACGCGAGTCTCTCTACTCGCAAGCTCTCACTACTAACCTCCACTCCAAACACAATATAATGACGGACGGACGAACGAACAAACAAGGCTTCTTGCGCACAAGCTCGGGCTCTCACTTCTCTCCACTTGAAAGAAACGAGAGCTACACAATATAATGACTGACGAATATGACTGCAAGCTTCTTGCGCGGGCGCTCTCTCTCTCTATCTCTGTGCAAGAATTGAAACCCCACAAATGAACAACAACGCTACTAAGAACCCCCCTTAACAACCACTACCTCCTAGTTGTTGATGAAGAATTTTCACGCACTAAGCACAAAGGAAACGCTCCGCACAAAGGAAAGCGCTTAGCGCGCGAGGCTCGCTCGCTCTCTCTGTCTCTCTCTCTGTGTCTCTGTATCTCAACACTCTCTGCCTTGAAATTCCACTCTCCAAATGTGAGCTACTGCAACGACTCGCGCAACGACACACACAACGAACTGACTAGCAGAGCGCACAGGACAAGCCTTTTCTTTCTTCTCCTCAAGATGCAAAGGAAGGGTACAGAAGGTGCGCGAAGGAAGGGGTCCGGGGGTGGTGGGGCAGAGGTATGAATACGTACTTTGTTGGAAGAGAAAAAAAAAAGATACGTAGAGCGATTGTAGACTACTGTTACTACTACTACTACTACTGTCTATTACTAACAAGGCGAGACGAGACGAGACAAGAGAAAGGTCGCAATTACGTGAGCGAGCGAGCGAGCGATTCCGTGCACACCGTTCTGGCGCTGGCGCACGAGAGAGAGAGAGAGAGAGAGAGAGAGGAAGGGAGTGAGGGTGGGACGATGGGAGGGAGGGGCCACCAGCCACAAACCAAACCAGTCATAAAAAACGGAACGGAAACGGAGAACGGGACAGTTCATCAGTTGCCGTGAAGACACACACCAGCTACGCTTGTATTTACGCGTGTGATTAAGACAGGGCCAACCAGGCAGGAGATGGGTGGCTTGTTTGGGTGGGGTGGGGTGGCGTTGGGGGGGGTTGGTAAATGGGGGTAATTAGGTTTTTAGGTGCGGAGTTCACATCACATAATAATCATGAGTTTCTAATAATATCACACGCCACTCCGTTTCACCTACGCCTTCTCTTCTCTTCTCAAAGGATTAATAAAATTCTCATGAGCAACTAACTCTTCAGATCCCTTTTTTTTTTCTTCTTTTTGTGGTTTTTTTTTTTTTTTTTGGTTGGGGGAAACAAAATTTATTTTGGTGTAAAGCATATTCCTTGGAATATTCTCTCTTTTTTTTTCTTTTTTTTTGGGTGGGAAAAAATTATGATAATATTATTAATGTCAAAAATCACCACAATTTTTTCCTACAATATTATTTAAGGGTGTTTTTTTTTTAAAAAAAAAAACTTGGTTTTCTACTTTCGTATTTTGGATATTATCGTCAAATTTATTGGCTAAATATATATACTTTTGCTTGATTACCACTTGGAAAAAGAAAAAAGAAAAAAGAACAAAAAAAGGAACCATTGATGAAAACAGATTAGTTCAATTGCCTTAACAATTTATACTTTGGACTCTCTTTTTTTTCTCTTTAATAATATGATTTTGATGCATACAATGGATTTTCATGAAATAATGGACCCTAAGGATTCGCCAGATTTTGAAAATAGAAATCTGATTTGCCAAACTTCTACAACAGTTGAATATAGTAGGTAGCCCAAATTATATAAAAGGATTCTTTTTTTTAAAAAAAAACTTTCATGTCTGATCTATAGTCAAATTTGGCTATAAACTAAACATAAAAGTAAAATATGTTAAACACCATTTATTTTTATTTTTGGGTTATCCTACTTACCATGGATAGAAATTGGGCTAAAAATTGGATTAAAATTTGGAATAAAAATCTGGCTATTGAAAATCTTAAAACCCACTTGATTTTAGCACTTTCTGGCTATATATATATATATAGCCATTGAAAAAGATGGTGAACCTAACTATTCAGTAGGTGTCAATCTGATGCCATTTCTTTCCTCTAATGTTTGACTCCTCTAGTTGCAAAGAATGTCAGAATTCTTGTCCATAATGGCTAGCAGAGTTTCCATTCCAAAGTAAGTTATTCCTCAGAATTCTTCCCTTTTGATAAATTAAGCATAGGTGTCTCGGAGGCCCTTGTTTTGAGGTGCCTAAGGGCCATAGCCCCAGTGATGGGCACCAAAAAACAAGGGTCAAGGGCCCTATCCTTCTCTGGCATAAAAACCTGCCCTAATTTTCACAAGACAGACTCTTCCATTTCATAAGATCCTGGAAGAATCATCCATTGCTGAGTTTTGCACTTGGCAATGGTCATCTAAATACACTACAAAGAATTAGGGCAGGTTTTTATGTTGTACCAAGACATTTGAAGCAAAATGAAATCTCTTGATGAAGAATTTGACACCTTGACAAAACACAGCATTGAACCCAACAAATGTGAAGTTAGGCTAGTTGATAATTTGGCAAAACTCAGCAATCTCCAGCTTATGCTCAAACTTAGAGTCCAAATGCTCATCATGTCTTATTACCAAGTTTCTTGATTGCCATTTGCTTGTGTATGTATGCATGAGCTGCAAGTAGATGAGTTTAAATTAATGTTGTAGCTGAAACTCATGAAGCTCTATTTGCTTTGTTTGAAATCTTGTAGCTACCATGGTGTTCTCATGGGTTAAACCCTAAACCCACATCTTTGCATCTTCTCCTTTTAGTCACTTTTATTTTTAGTTGTAATTTTGTGCTTTCAAGCTCAAATCAAAGAGTTACATTGGGAGTGGGCAGTTTCGCTTCAATGCATTTTTCTTTTGTCTCTAAAACATCAAATTGATTTCTGCAAATTTCAAGTAAATTGTCTTCTTCATAGCCAACGTTTGTTTGTCTTATGAGTCTTGAGTCACTTGTCTTAAGGTGACAATTTTCATGAGGTTATCTGATTGCAAGGAAGTTCAAGCTTCTATTTGAAAGCTTTGTTTTAAAATTCTATCTTTTTCAATATTATATAAAAAAAAAGCTTATGAAGTTCATTGTCCCATGAGCTCTCATAGTTCACTATCTACTTGAACTTAATTAGGGTTTATTTATCTCTTATGAACTTCCACTAATTTTTTTTACATGCTTGCAATTGAAAGGCCAATAGCCAAAACATTATTGTTGTTCTAACACTTACTATTTGTGCTTGGAAGTTCCAAAACCTTATTTTGCATTAAGGTCTTGAGTCTTGATTTTTTAGGTGAAAGGCTTTAAAACCAAATTGATGTAGAATCCTTACCAAAATCTCCTATTCCATCCAAAACCACAAAAACTTCCTTTATTCATAATTTTTGTTTGTAATCAATAAGAAGCTCCCAATTAGTTTTGGAATTCACTATTTTTTTTCACAAAGTCAAAGGCAAATGGTAGAGAGGGAAACATTCAACTTGAATGAAAACTTGTAACAACATTATTATGATGATGTTATTGACTTGGAAATGGGGAAATTTGTTAAGGTTTCAAGGCTAGTGGTTGGCTCAATTTCAACATTAAGTGGACTAACACCAAATGCTTTTGAAAGTATTGAAACCTTCAACAACTTGGATGCAGAAACAAAATTACATGGGAGGTATTGAAAGCTCAATTGACCTTTAAATCAGCAAGTATGGGTCCCTCACCACATGTTGTATTTCCTTTGGCATTTTTTTATGGTGAATGATGGTAATAAACTTGATCTTGTTACACTTTGAACCATGCATTGTGTTATTTGCCACTTTGTTTCTTGGACTTGTAGTTCTGATAGTACCACCAAGAAACGAAAGGTATGATTTCATACAACCAACAACATGAGACTACTTTTATGAAGAAACATATTTTGACTCAACATCCAATTGTTTGGCATAACTGAAAGACTACTAATTTAATTCACAAATCCTTATAAGAAAGATGATGCACAACAATTGAGATTCAAAAAGGATTTTGTTATTTGTTACCAAAGCCTACATGCATATATCTATTGTGGAAAGTTAGTGGCCAAGGTGCTTGGACATTCATCAAAATCCCAAGGTTGTCTTCCAAGTCAAAAATAGATGGTTCAATTTGCCATCCTTTCATTAGTTTCTAAAACAATGGAAACATATGTGATTCTAGCTTTGGATTCATGTGTTACAACAATGTAAAACATTTTGACTTGTGGATGTTTAGATTTAAACATGATATGTTTTGCCCTTGTGATTAATTTCACAAATTCACAATGGGTACCTTACCATGTGACAATGGGACTTTTTGAAACCATTAATACAACTAGAGTTGTAATGGTAATATAAATTAGGGATTTCTTATCTTCTTACAATTTGTTGGAAAAATTTATTACCTACATGAAGGATGAGGGTGGCAAACTGTTCACTTTGCACAAATTCTTTTTTTTGTTGTTAATTGCATTCCTTTGGCACTTTTAGTTCCTTGATTTGAAGTTCATGTTTTGGCCATGCTTTCAATAAAGTTTGTGTGCTTGCAATGATACTAATGTTTGTGTTGGTTTTTGTGAGGTTAGCTTGAACATAATCTATGTTATATAAAAAATTGATTAAGAAGGTTAGCAAAAAATATACCAAATGGCAGAAGGCGTGTTGATGTTGGGTTCTTCCATCAAAAGTTAAAAACACCCATAAAGACAAAGTTTTAAGTAAAGTGATTTTTTTCCAAAAAACCTTTGAATATTATGATGCCATAAACTTGAATTATTGGAAGCATGAAACCCAAGAGTTACAAGGTCATGTGTTGAATGCAAACACCTAGGCAGTATACAATCTATTGTTATTAAAACCATGTTCCTCATTGTGAAACAATGTATCTCTAATCAAACCTGAGGAACAAACTACTTTTCTATGGTGCCTTAAATGTTGCATTATCAATAAATGTGTCTTAATAGAATGAGGTCGAGTAATTAGAGTAACTTCCCTCAATTTTGTGAAGGGGAATATGAGTTTAAATTGGGGGTTTTGTGTATCTATATGATGGTAAAAGTCAAAGCAATCCTTGCACCATTTCTACCATTAAACATCTACCTACAATGTTGCCAAGGCCCACAACATGCTAGTTTTGATGTTGGATTTATAATTTAGATCCTTATATATTTTGAAAAAAATTGTTAAAAGAGCTAAAGTTATACAAATGGTGGTAGAATATAACAACAAGAGTTTGATGTCATGATTGTTGGTGATTGTTTTTTAGTTTCTAAATCCAAACATTGATGGTGCTATTAAACCAAAAAAAATTAATGATGAAAATGAATTCATTTTTGGGGTAGTGACAATGTCTAATGAGGTTACTTTGCAACAATTAATGAAAAATGAATTATTTTTATTTAATCATATGTTAGTGAAGCTAGAAATGTTGTATTGCTTTTGAGTTGGTGGAAGACCCATGAAGTTTCATTTTCCAACATTTTTTTTTGTGGTTTGACAAATGGGTCAAAACTTGTAACTAAGAGCTAAAAGGATTAATAATTTTAAAAAGGATTGCAAGTTTTTTTTCCCAAAATTAATTTTTACATGCAAATGATTTTTTTTGTAACTTGTTCTAAAAAATATTTAAATTTTCCCCAATGCATCACATTTTTCTTGTTAGTCATTATTGAATAAATATGAATTTTTAAAAATGTGCAAATTCTTTACATATTCAATGGTTCATCTTGAAAAATGATCAAAATTTTAAATCATCACCAAAAATTAAATTTTCACATTCCTTAGTTTTATTATATTCTAAGTTATACCTTTTTTCAATACATCATGTACATTATAACCCATTTATATGTGGTAAACGATTCTTGGAACTCTGAAATTTTGAAGCAATTTTGAAACATTCTTTGAATTTTTAAAGTTTTAAAATTTCACATTAAAAAAATTATGAATGATTTTTTAGTGTGGCTAATATGTTTTTATCATCTATATTTTTTCAATGAAATTCTTTTATTATATGAGTCCTTTTGATAGTCCTTTGCAAAATTGACCCCATCTAATGCAATATGTGTACATTTTCAAATGTCCTAGATTAAAACCAAAATTTAAAATTGGATCAAATGAATTTTTACTCTAAGTTCCTTGACATTCATATGAAGGTAAAAGGATTAACTTGACATTATTATTATTGTTTTAAATTATTGAAAAAAAAAGTTTGATTTTGACAATTATGTTTAACATCTAATGCCTTTCTTGGCTCATTGTTATGTGTTTTGACCCAAGTATTCAAGATTTAAAAATCCAAAATTGAAATTAAGAAAATGTTTGTTGGAATGTTGACAAGCTTGCAACACTATAGGTTAAAAATTGACAACTAGGACAAACTTGTAATGATAATGAAGAATTGGTCGGTTGATGCATAAACAAATGATTCATGAAAAAAGGGTAATCCATTATTAAATTTTTGATGGAAGTAGATATCATTGAGGAAAGTGATACAATGTTGGATGTAGTTGGCTATTTCAATGTCAATCACAAGTTGCTTAAGTGGTTGCAAGGTAAGGGGGACCAATTTTGGGTAAATAAATAGTCCATAAAAGTCCATTCAACAGTGTTAAAATTAACAGTCTATTGCGATATCATTATTTAAGGGGGGACTAAATGTGATTAATGAGATAATAAAGATTATGTGAATAAAAGTCCAACTAGATAACTTTTTAACATGCATGTATGCATGTTAAGTGGAAAAACATTAAGATTTATCCAAAAATGAGCATGATATGGACTTTTGAAAATAGGGTCCATTTTAAAACATTTTAAAGTCCATATCTTTTTTGGGTTAAATTTTTTCTAACAATTTATTTGCATCTAGATGTTTTTAAAAATTTAATATATCATATATTGAGTCTTTATAAGATAACCCCTAAAAAATTCATAAATAAAAATGTATTTGTATCAAGCCACCAACAAAATACTAGTCCATAATTCAACTTTAAAAGTCCTATACTTTATATTTGGAAAATACATGTAACAACTTTTTATATAGATGTCTTTTTATTCAAGTTAATTGAGAATTTTAATTCAATAGCAAATTTGCCATAATCATGATTTTATGGCATGTTAATGCATGACACTCTATAAAAACATGGAGTGTGACATAAAAAATGATCCACTTTATCTTGCACCCATTCAGTTTGATGGATAAAAAGGTTGATGTAATGATCCACCTTATCTTACACCCATTCAGTTTAATAGATAGAAGGTTGATGTGTTTTATATTCAAATTTTTAAGATTTTGTTTGCTCTAACTAAGATTTTACTCATGTTAGCTTTAATGGCTAGATGTAATGGTCAACTTTGCTATTTATTTCAAATGATGCATGGGATTATGTGTCGTTTCAATTCTCAATTCAAAGTTCTAGTAAAATGTGGCATATCATTGTAGCATATGATCCAACATCCAACCCATCCATTGGAAAAGTAACCAATCACATTTCTTCCTATTTCTCTTAATCCATGAACAAGGTAATGTGTGAATGACTACAAGGGGTGTGTCTCCATGAGATATTGGTTATACTAATCATGATTTTTTAAATTGCTTAATTTGACTAGAAAAATTTGATCTTAAAAATAATAATAATTTTTTATGTTTGATAATTGGCCTAGGCACAAAACTTACCTAATTCTTAACAAGATCTTGCAAAACCTATATTGCATACCATGTGGTTCATATGCCAAAAAAATAATATTGGTACCTTTATTGAATAGTTACCCCAACAAGTTGATATTAGGTGAATCTTAAAAGTTTTTTAAAAATCTTAATATTTGATACCCCATGTGTAAGGAATTTTTCTTAAATTCAAACATTTAGCTTGGTGGATATTGGGAAAAAAATCAATATCAGATCAAAACCAATGAAAATCCCAAAATCCATTGATTTTGGGGTTTTACCATGGTAATACTATGGGTGTTGGTTTGCCCAAGGGCCCCAAATCTAGTTGTAAACACTTTCAAGGTTTGGTTCAATATTGTATTTTTTTTGTCCAAATAAAACACATGTAAATACATAAGTTTATGATTACATTCACATAGAATGTGTAATATATCTATGTTGAATTGGGGGGGAATTCCCAAAAACAAAGGGTTTAAGATGAATCGATAACCAAATCCAATTTCTCATTTTGGGACTACCCTCAACTTGTGGGCATTACCAATTGTAAAACAATGTGCAAATGTTAGATCATAAGCCAAAACATACATACATCACAAGCCAGTTGGAGCAAAGGGCACCTTATGCTTGCAAAAAGCTTCTTGTAGGTGTAAAGTGCTTTTTCTTTTTTTAAATGCATGGTGGACATTACTCTTTTGCCATGGTTGTTAATTTAATTAAATAGTTTAATGTTAATATGGTTGTTCAATTTTACAATATGGGAACCCAAAGATGTCATAGTGGGAATTTTTGAAGTGTATAACACAATAGGTGTGGCCATGGCAAATCAAATAAGGGTCTTATTTGATTCTTTTGATTTACATGACAAAGTCATTATTTAGGTCAAGGATGAAAGGTCAAATTTAAATATCCTTTGTCATTGATAAGTGTTGTTGTTTGTTCTCAACTTCAATTATCCAATCCATTTTGGGATCATGTTTTGACCATGCCATGTCGAAGGCATGTCAATATGATTCCAATGATTCCAAAGTGTTTGTTCCATTTTCAAAAGTGAATTTGAAAATCTTCAAACATCATTGTAGAAAACTATAATTTGGACTAAAAAATCCAGGAAAGGGAAATAAGAGTGGAAAGATTTTTGTATTACTATATGATTACTAACAAGGATGTTAAAAACTCCTTTGAAGACATGGTTTGCTCATAAGTCATTTTGCTTTAAGAGTTGTTGGAATATTGGAATTCAATCTCCATTTGATTGGGTGAAAATAGTGTTTGGTTTTGCCATCATGAATCCCAATGTGCCAAACTTGAGCCATTGCTCAAACTATTAAAAATACTTTATTTCTAATAGTTAAGCAATGTACATTAAACCAAAGTCAAGGATTTTAGTTGTTGGCAAATGCACTTGCATTTACTTTCATTTTGTGTATTTCATTAAATTTGAAATGACTAAAATTCAAGCTTTGAATCAACCTTTGATTCCAAATTGTTGGAGTTCAAATTGAAAATGAACTCACAAGTGATCGATGTATTAATGTCAATTATAATATTCTTTGGCTCCTACATTAATGTCCATGCACATAACATGTTGGTCATCATGTTCGACCCACATTTTAAAAACATGAAAATCATTTAGGATTATGTGCACAATATAGTTGCTACTAACATTGTTGTAAAATTTGATGTTAACGTTGTGTAATTGATATTATTGTAAGCTTACTTACATTTGAACTTTGTGAAGGCAACAATAAATCAACAACATTTGAAAATGATTGTTTCTTTAAACAAATTGTTTTTGTTGATGGCGCCATCATGTCAACATTGAAGAATGAACTGTAGGTGTTCCAATGGTTGTGTATGATTTGATAAAAACCAAGAATCCCTTGTGATGGGAGATGACACATGTAATGCAATTTCAACATATGTCATTTTTGACTCATGAAATACTTAACATAAGAGGTTCATAGATTAAGAATATAATTGGTGTTTCAATTTTCAACGATCTTGGCTTGAAATTGAAAATTGGCCTAATGATGCATGTTTTGGGTGTAAAGAAACCAATGATAATATGTGGACAAGAAGACAATTAAGTCTTTAAAAAAGGTTGTGTGACCCTAAACATCTTTGTGGTTCTATTGATGGGTGGGGTTAGCAACTTATAAATGCTTTGGCTTTTCTGTGGGTTCTATTTTCTATTGATGTGTGGGGGTAGCACCTATAAAGTTGTGTTTCCTTTTTGTTTTGGTTTTGCAGATGCTTGGGGATATGACTTTCCTTTTTTTGGTGGTTTTGTTGATGCATGGGAATAGAAACTTAGAAGTCTTTTCTTGTTGATGCTTTGGGATTTGAGGCTTGATTTTCATAAGTTCGATTGATAATTTGTTCGATTCTATGGATGCATGGGGAACAACTTGAAAACTATTTGGTTTCTTTTGTTGCAATGATGCATGGGGGTTTGATTTCCAAAAGGTTTTATGGTTTCTTATGGTTCTATTAATACAATATGGGGATTTCACTTTTTACAACTACGTTGATGCATGGGGCAACAACTCACCAATTTTTTGACATTTTGGGCTTTGTTAATGTGTTATATTTTGTGGTTATGTTGGTGTGTGGGGTCAAGAAGTTTAAAACTTTCCAAGTTTTTTTAAAGGTTCTTTTGATGTGCAGGGCAATAATCACAAGCTTCATGACCTTTGTGCTTGTGTTGATGTGTGAAAGCAACAACTAATGTGTCTTTTGTTTTTCTTGTGGTTATGTCAATGTTTTAAGCTTTTTGTTTTGTATGGTTGTGTTGATATGGGGAAAAACCAACAAACATGTAAAGATTGTGTGAATGATATGACCCAAAAAGAAGGGCCACTTGATTAAGATTTATGGAATGTTTTTTTAATTAATATCATATTGTATATCAAAAACTGCATATTCATGTTTTTTTTATTTCATTAAAAAATATATCATTTCATCATTTTAATTTAAAACCCTAAACCTTCACTATACCCAAGACCAACTCCTCTATAAAAAAAAAATGTGAAAATTATTGATCCGTGAAACCCCCATGCTCAGAATGAAAACCAAAAACCTTATCCAGAGGTTCTCATATATTTAAAAAATTTATTAGAACCTTCCCAAGAGATTTCATACTCCTTATAAAAATTTCAAAACCAGAATCAAAGGTTCCTTATAAATATAAAATACAGAACCAGCCAACACTAGTTCCCTGCCCCCACTGTAAAGAACTTTCTTAAATTTCAGGTTCAATCTCACAATAGCATAAGGTACATGCATTTTCAAAGAGAGGTAAGGGTACCTTACAAGGTACCTTACCATTTTGTAAGAGCCCTAAAATTTGATAATTGAAGTTCTCCCTGGAGAGGTGCATTGAGTTACAAACATGAAATTCAAAGTGTTCCTTAATAAGGCCCTTTTGTTGGACTCAAGTTTTGGTTTGTAAAGCCCTGACCTAGTGTTATTTAACACTAGAAATAACACTAAGAGTGGCATTTATATAAGGTGGAATTTCCCCCCGGAGGGAGTTTCATATTTTTGTGGGGGGTTTTTTTTGGTTATTTTTCTGCCATTTTACCCGTTTATTGCAAAATCATTGGGTGATCATTCATTGATCTATTATCTAGTGGGTTCCAATTGACTCAAGTGCAGGTACTAATGGTGCATTCACACTTGATGTCAAGTAAGTGTTGAATAAAAATCTAGGTGGCATCCTAGATGGCACACAAGGTTAAATTAGGTGATAGCTTAATATTAAGTGCATGTTAGCTTAACATAAAATTTTGATGGTAAGTCCTAAATGACTAACACGATGTTACGGGACTCAACACTAGAGTCCCCAACACCAAGTGTGAACGCACCTTAAGAAGGCCATAATGGGACCCCACTTGGTAGCCATGTAAACGCCACCCTACTACTCAACCCACCAACCTCAAATATATGCACCTAGCACAAGAGATAAGCATATGTCCACTATGGAGCTTTTGAGGTGCCACAAACAACCGCAAATTGTGTGATAGGAATGGAATTCTATACTATTAATTAAATATAACTAATCGGATGCAATATCTTGCCTAAAATGTAAGTTTATATATATGTATAATGAAGTTGCATTTATCTACTTAATTAACAACTTAAACTTGTTTAGAATGGGGTAGCACCCTTGGTTCAAATTCTAATTCAATTTTTGAAAAAAAAAAAAGTTAGTAATTTAATTAGGTTTCAATGGTAATTCTAAGAAAATTTGAAACCTCTACTCCAGAGACCCTAAAACTTGAACTCTTACTTGAACCTACTTAAATCTCAGAATGTGTCAATGTTGGTTTAAACTCTTAACCTCCTTCATAAAGGGAGAACTAACCCAACCACAAGGCCAGCAAATTTTTTTTATACAACATTAGTGCTTCTTGTTTGCTTAAACTTGGATGCCAAAATTTTGCAATATTACAAATGGGGCTGCCGTGCATCTTTTGTTGATTTTTTTAATTTTTATTTTTTATTTTTTCCTTTATGATTAAGTTTCTTCTTTTTTATTAACTTTTTCAATTGTTATTATGTTGTCAAAAATTTTAAGCTCAAGGTAGGGTTCTAGGTCATGTCTAGATAAGCTTTAGGTAAGGTTTTAGGTAGGGTTTCGATAGGGACTTAGGTTTAAGTTTGAAAACCTTAAAACTTGGAATTGGCCTTGGACGCAGGACCGATGGGTCTTATAAAATCAATGACCATCGACCCAAGGAATTGGTGAGCTAGAAAACTTGACCCAACCCCAGCAGAACGAGTGGGTTTTATTTTCTTAAATTTTTTACTAGACCCAAAACCAACAAGTTTTGCATTTCCTGGGGAAAAAAAAAAGTCTAGAACTGAACCCAATAATGACCCTGGGTAATTCTAGGGATAATTTTTGACCCAGTGTTAAGGTGTGTGTAAATTACATTTGATCTCAGCCACCAGCCCACCAGCCCAAGATGAAGGATGGATGATGGGCACTGAACAGGAAATATTTTTTCATTCATCCCAGTTCCATAGCTAACCACCATGGTTAACTCAGTTTTTGTTAATACTACCCACCTACTAGCAACCCTCTAGCCCTAGGACCTATGTACTACTCGGGTTGTAGTCACCTATTGCCCTAGCTACCGGACCTATCTTTACAGAGTAGATCACCACTTGGTGAAACCCAATGGAGGTCAACTCAGTTGGGGTTCATCCAAAATGGAGTTGGGTTAACTAAGTTTGGGGTTCATCCAAATTGGAGTCGGTTAACTCAGTTGGGGTTCATCATCCAGATTGCAGTTGGTTATCTCGGTTGGAGTTCATCCACAATGGAATCATAACAGACTTAGTTTCTCATATATTTTTTCAGAATTTTTTCAATTTGAGATATTTTATCCCAAATATCATGGCCAAAACAAACCCTTAATTAAGTTGTTAGATCTTAATTTACTGTACCTAATAATAACCCATACTAATCTCCAATCCAATTAACAAACATCACATGTATAAAATGATGTTTAAGCTCCTAATTAAGTTCTGATGTACACTTTACTCTTAATGCAGATTAGTGTTGTATTAATCACAAAATGATCATTTAAGAATCATATAAGGAACCTTCAATTAAACACTTAACTATAACTGCATGGCTAGTTAATGAAATTCCATGCTGATTATTTGATTAAAAACATACACAATATAAATGGTTTCAAGCAGGGAAGCCCTGCAACATTTATAGAACAACATCAACAACACAAGTAGATGCCAAAGGAAACAAAGGAGCAGTGTTTTTTTTGGGAGGCAGAATTTAGCTATTTTTCTACAGAGAAATTGGGAATTTTTTGGGGGATTTTTTTTTCCTAGTGCAAATTCGCTTAACTTTTGCTATTTTTTATGAAAAAAATTCGTCACAACCTCAATATGAAAAAAAAGAAAAGAAAAGAAAAAAAACAATGCAAAGGAGAGAGGTATGTATACAAAAGCTTGAATTATTAAACAAAATACTCTGTGCAGTTTTAAAAATATGGAAAAACAAAAATGCAACATTTCATCATTAAAATTTTCTCCAGATCAATAGATATGACAGAGTTATTGAATCTAACTTATTTTATTTTATTTTATTATTATTATTATTTTTTTTGGGGGGGAAATTTCAAGTTGTACAGCAATCCTTTTGAAAACTAGTGAGCTCTTTCTTCTAGAGCTAATAAGTTGCACAATTTGCAGTAATAAAAAAAATGCCTTTGAACAATTCATGAAACCCTGGCTATGAAACCCTAGCTAGAGCTAAGCACCCCGTATGTATGATCCACCCTAGACATCCTACCTTGAAAATGGGTGTATTCTAAATGTTCTTGTAGTGACAAAGTGTTCTATTCTAATGCAAGAGAAAAACTAACCACACATGCATGGTATTGATCATGTGCATGTGTAATTCATGTCTGGATCTCAAGAGTGTAGATCACAGTCTTAGTCTTCTTCTTCCAGTGAGCAACAACAATTTATTCATGTGATTAGGGTTTAGTGCACTCTGGTAGTGAGATTGGGTCTGTAGGAAACCCCAGCATATCGCAGCTCCTCATCATCGTCGTCTTCTTCAGAGTCAGAGTCCAGGCAAAGCTCAGGATATTCATGCCATTTGTCCTGACGCACGTCGTAGTATGCGGGAGCTCTGTCAGTAAACCCAATGCAGATCTTGCCGTTGCCTCCCACGCACTTGCAAAGATCTCGGAAGGGTTCAACTGAAATGTACGTGAAGGTAGCCGTGATCCGTGCAAACCCTAGTGTAGAAGGCATGAATTTGTAAATCACCACCTTGTGCGAGAAAGCAGAAGGAGCTCTTTCATTATCATCATCTTCTTCTTCAGCTCCTGGAACTCCTTGGATCGTTGGGCACACGAACAAGGTCACCAAGAAGATGCCGCCATCGCAACCTACAATTTGCGGATGTTCATGGTTCACGAAACACCCCGGAACGACAATCCTGGTGTACACAGACCACTCCCGCAAACCCACGTTGTAGGCCAACAGAAAATAGGGATATGCTGCAGCACCACGATCCTCGCAGGTGTCTGCTCCTGAGCTCATCGGTTCATACAAACCCACGGTGAGAAGGAGACCTTGGTAGTACGCATTGCTCGCGTACTTGGCCAGTCTCATGCCATCGCAAAGTTTGCCAGAAGTCGTCCAGGTATCAGTCCTGGAATCGTAAACTTCCGTAACCTGGTCCCCTTTCTCTAGTCCCCGGGATGCCAGTTCCGCTGAGCTCAATGCCCTCCCGGTCATAATGATCTGCATGACTTCTGTCCCTGGTTCTTGCAGTACATGAATCAATGGAATCTCATAACTCTTCTGTCCGTGGAATCCGTAATCTTCTTCTTCTTCGTCGGACTCAACTTCATCATTCTGATCATGATTCCTGCCGATAGAATCTTGGTCTACCGTGCTGCGATTTCCAAGACCAAGAATCTTCCCCTCTTTGGTGAGTGGATTGACTAGCAGAATCTCCTGAGAGGCGTTACCGTACTGTGTATACAGCAGCAATCCGCTTGGGGTTGACGCTACTGGCAACAGTGCTGTCACGTGGTCTGTGGACTGTGGAATGAGATTCAGTGCCACCCACTTCCTGGTTCGGAAACAAAACCCGAAAGTCGAGCATTGTGCGTCCTCATCGACAAGTGTACAGAGAGGACAGTACTCCTCCCGTGCCACGAACTCTGCGCATGACCGCAGCTGCTGGAATTGCTCTAGTCGGGATTTCCTAGTCCATTCTAGCTGGTACGCGCAGATAGCCATTACAGAGGCAGCGCAGGTGATCCGAGTTAAGATCAATCCACCCAAGTCCACCTCCTCTACAGTGAAGAAGTAGCAAAAGAGAATCAAATGCAAAAAGGCCACTCGAGCCCACCCGCCCATGACCACATGAGCCTGTTTCTTTTTCTTTTCCACCTGTGGGTTAGGTTTCCGAATTTTCTTCCGAGCTGCTGCTGCTTCTTCTGGGACGGATTGATCATGGTCACCAGAACTCATGCGGGTGCAGTACTCATCCGCATCATTTCCATTGGAAGCTGCTTCTGCAGCGCAGGAAGAGTACAATCTTTTCACGCCCATTTGTACTGCAAGCCCACATAAGAAATGAGTAAAAGTGCTAGCACATTTGTTCATTGATTTCCCTGCAGAACTGCTCTACTTGTGGCTTGATCAAACACTAGTAGTTCGTTAGTTCCTTAGCATGATTTGCAAATGCGCATCAAGATAGTATTACTGCAATGCCGGCCAGAGATACAAGCTGCAATTAACTTGTTTCTTCATTTTTCACATTATGTGCAAAGGATTACATGCATCAAGCAGTAGTTTCCTCCCTCTGTGGAGAATTTAATATGGTTTCTGGGGATGCGCATGCGGGTATGTTCAAGGAGATTGAAAACAGTTCTATTACGTTAAAGGAGATTGAAAGCGGTATGTTAAAACACTCATGTAGAGTAGAATGAACGAAACAATATGGAAGATCCAACAGAAAGAACACTATTGTGTACTCGGGTACTCATGAAATTCTTACCTCGATCACGTCTTTGTGAATTGCGGAAACTGCAAGATCAATCTACTTGCGACTGATCACAAGAGAGCACTGATCGCCCCCTTCGATCGCCTGTTCTTAGTTCTGCTGCTCTCTCTGCAAGAATTGAAACCGATAGAGAAATAAAAACAACAAACGCAGTTAACAACAACAACAACAACGCATGAGAATCTCGACAAACTAGTTCATAAATTTCGTGTACTGGTTAAGTAAGTATTCAGGAAACACTCATGAGAAGCGTGCAGTATATCGCTCTCTAGCAGCAATAGTCTTGGGGAGCTTGGGCGCAGTACAGATTGTGATAAGACTAGAGAGTTCTTTCACTTTCATTCATTCAGCTAATGCATTACGGCAACGTCGCCTATCGCGGACAGAGACAAGCATCAAGAAGCGAGAAAGCAAGCAAGCAAGCAAGAAAGCGTGAAGCTCTAGTGAAGGGGACTAGAGGTAGACAAGAGAAAGAGAAACGTCGCAATTATGTGAGCAAGCCATTCCGTGCACCGCTTTTGGCGCAGAGGGGACTAGACGGGAACGGAACGGAACTAGACAGATATCAGCTGCCGTGAAAACACCTGTACAGTAGAATTACCCATGTGATTACGGCAGCGACGCCGCAGATATCACCTGCCGTGAAAACACCTGTACACTAGAATTACCCATGTGATTACGGCAGCCACGCCGCTGCTGGGAGGTACTAATGGAGGTAATTAAATAATTAAATAATTGAAGAGGTAATTAGGTTTGTAGTGTGGAGATCACCTCATATGATCATGAGTTTTTCATAATACCCAATATCAATCTATTACGCCTTCATAAGGATAGTTCATTCATGAGCTCCTCCTATTCTTGTGACCTCATTAGTTTTTTTTTAAAAATATAAATTATAGAGTAAATAGACTAATTTATTATTGGCTGAAAATATTTTGTACTTTGGACTCTAAAATTTCAGCTATTTAGAATTTTGTTATAAATTTCCCGCCAACCCTGCAATTTAACTCAAATTTGTAGTGTGGAGATCACCTCATATGATCATGAGTTTCCAATAATACCCAATATCAATCTATTATGCCTTCATAAGGATAATTCATGAGCTCCTCCTATTCTCGTGACCTCATTAGTTTTTTTAAAATATAAATTATAGATTAAATAGAACAATTTACTATTGCCTAAAAATATTTATACTTTGGAGTTTAAAATTTCAGCTATTTACAATATTTGTCATAAATTTCCCACCAGCCCTGCAATTTAACTCAAATTTGTAGTGCGGAGATCACCTCATATGATCATGAGTTTCTAATAATACCCATTATCAATCTATTACACCTTCATAAGGATAAATTCATGAGCTCCTCCTATTCTCGTGACCTCATTAGTTTTTTTTAAATATAAATTATAGACTAAATAGAATAATTTACTATTGCATGAAAATATTTATACTTTGGAGTCTAAAATTTCAGATATTTAGAATTTTGTCATATTCCCACCAACCCTGCAATTTCGCTCAAATTGCAGGAACACTTTTTTTTTGGGGCAATTTCCATCAAAATGTTGCAACATCAAGAATTGGTTCTGTCTTGATGGTTTTTGTAAAACAGGGACGTAACTATCTTAGTAGGTGTGAAACTGCTGCCATCAACACTTTCTTTCCTAGTGTAATGTGGCTTCTCTACACAACTCTGCCGTGCACCAGTTGGTTGATGGATTAGGAACCATGGATTAGTGCAATGGGTTCTTTAAATTTAATTAGTCTCAACAAACTTGCCTATTCTCTCAATTAAAGGATGTTCCCAACGTTCAAATGGGTCTTTACTCAACACACTAAGTACTAGCCCTTTGCAAAATGTTAAAACCTGAAAGTCATCACATTAGGTACATCCAGGACAGCACTAAAACCTACACCCATGTAAGTCTAACCATTCTATTCAAATTATGAGATCTGTGTAGTAGTTGTTTGGGGCCCTTAAGAAGGCCAGAATGAACCAACACCCCACCAATGAATCATGCAGGATGGATGGTATGCACGGACAGGAAACACTTTCTCATTCTCTTCCTGTCCCATAGCTAACCATAGTGGTTACGTACATACTAACCATCCACATGTATCTACCTATCTAGTAGTCACCCAGCTCCTTACCTACCTACTTAGGTCAATGATCCTTACCTGCCCCCTTACATAGGTAGTTACAGCTTAGAGGTATTAAGTAGGATGGTGTGAGGATAGGTTACCATTTGGGACTCATTGAGTTTAGCAGCTTTTCGTTGGCTGTTGCACTGGTGGGTCCTGGGTTGCATAATCGTCTTAAGAGACTGATTGGCATCTCATGCTAAGCTAGGGATTGCTAACTAGTTTCACAAGCTTTTTGGATAAATGGGCCTTCCTTTCATGGTAATGTTCTGAAAAACTCTATTGGAAAACAAAACTTAGACATCTACCCTAAAATATAGGGAAACCTTAAATATTAAATAAGCGATCATGAGTTGAATGTTTTTTTTTTTTTCTTTATTGGGAACCAGAAAAATCATTTATATTTTCTCCTTGCTGTCATCCCTTGCTTAATTACAGGAATTCTTTTTCCTTATGTTTCCTGGGACCACCCCAAAAATTTCTTGATTTTCCAGGGTCCCCTATGCAAACATGAAGCTATGTTTGTTTGAGAACCCTATCAACTCTCCAGCTATAACATGTATGTGTATCTCAGCATTAGACTTTTTTTTCACTGGGCACAAAAGATTGCCCAAAAGCAAAATTCAGAATTTAGAAATGAAGTGATTTTAGAGGGTTTCAATTGCCAAAAGTGAGAAATCAAGAAAAATTTAAAAATTGCAGATTTTATGTTTGGTTTGCAATGTGTAGCTCCATAAATATAAAAGGTTGATTAAAGATTTGTATTTTGAATATTTGGTTTATAGCCAGATTTGGCTAAATGATCTTCTGGGCTGAGGGATGATGGCCATTTTTTCTACATCTTCCTATGGAGGACAGCCACTTAGGCTACCAAAAAATTTCACTATAAAAACATTTTTCAACATTTCAGAATTGTAGTAAAGGAAATTCTGGATTTTTCTACACAAGAATAGTTGATTAATGATGCCTCTAGAAGTTTATTGAATTAAAGAGACCTGCTATCTTTAGATCTGGAATTAGCTATTAGTACCTATTCCACTGTAGAATCAGCATCAATTGGTATGGTACATTCAAATGAACTATTCCTCTTTAGAGGCAGCAAAAAGGAAAATTATTAGTCGTCATCTTCCTTTTCAAAAGAGTTTTCAAAGACTCCAATTCCTGAGTGCATGTTAAACTGCACAACAAGCCGGTCCAGCTTGTTGTGCAAGAGTGGTGATGTATGACCTTTCATATCTAAACAGTGATCTATAAAGCTGCACGATGATGAGAGCTCATGTGATGAGTTATCAAGAGTGTTCAAAACGTCACATTGCCTACCCCACCATCTATGGTAGTTGCAGTGAATTCAAACCATTCGTATAACACTAGCTAACTAGCAGCATGCAACCGCTCTAAGGAGAACGGCTTGTGTTGATCTAAACTCTAAAGTACCTAAAATGCCTAACAGAGACAGCCCCTTGCATACAGCCGGCCCTTGCATATCATGCAGTGCCAGCTAATTGTTGTGATTTGATCACCCACGCAACATCATGAGTTATAGGACTGACCAACACCTCCCATTGCATGCATTGTACAGCTGCAGAATAAGGTTGAAAAACTATTAATGAAAAAATGGGAAATTGTACAAACACACATATGCATAGAATATCTGTACTTACATATGTATATATCTGCCATGCATGCATGGTATGAATAGATGCCCATGTACTATGATGAATTATCACTGCAATTTGATGAGTGCATGATGGGTAGTTATGGTTTACTTGGATGCATCTTTAGCAATGCAACTTCTTCATGTCATATAGAGATAGATATTTTCATAACATGGAGTACAAATGTTATGACTGGTAAAATACAGAAATCATCATTAAGAAATATGGCTGATGAAGCACGTACGGGATGTTTGCATTGGTGGCATTACTTTTGTTGACAAAATCAAACGGCAAAAGAGGGGCAGGTTACTATTCGTGGCTTTACTAATGTGATGGAGAAGCAAGACACTTATCTCGTCCAAATTTTGCAGCTGCATTCAATATGAAAAAGTTACTTATAATAGTGACAGTTATTTGGGCCAACTTACTTCTCATGATCAATCGTATGTAGCAGCTAGATTTTTACAACATGTGTAGTTTAACAACTTGCAAAAGATATGGTAAGATAGTGCTGATCCTGAATTGGATGTGAGATTTAGTTCATTGAACAATCCAACAATATAGATCTAGTCACAAGCTTGAACACTTATGGAGCCTCCATCAACAAATTACTTTATATTTCTTGTGTTCCAATTGGAAAAACCAAATTCAGACTGTATATATACAGCATAATCCATATTATCATATATATCATCTTTTTTTTAATTGGTAAAATTTTCCAAAGAGTGAAACTCAAAAAAATTTAAATGAATTGATTTTGGAGGTCTTCAATCCAGAACTGAGGGAAAAAAAAAATTGAAAATTGTCAGATTTTATATTTGGTTTTCAGTGTGTAGTCAAAAACATGAAGAGTGATTAAATATTTGTAAGTTTCATATCTGGTTCATATGGTTTATCCAGCCAGATTTGGAGCCTGAAATCTTCCCAGGGATGATCGTCACTTTTGTACATCTTCCTATGGATGATTCCTACTTTGGCTACAAAATTCCATTGAAAACACTATTGATATTATTATTATGCATCTAAGTTCATAAGGGGGGGGGATTGGGTTAGGTTTATTAAACTCATGAGTTATGACCATGTTTTAACTATAGGTAGCTCAAAGTAGTACTAATTTGTGTCTATGCATATATTGCTCCATAATTGTACAGAAACTCCAAATTATAAGGTGCAATGGTAGGCAGCTTTACAGTTAGATGCGAGCTACGGCCCATCATTGCCTCTTGAAAATAAATAGGTATGCATAGTCTAAGTAGGAAGGGGTATTAACCGAGGGGTATTAGGGTTTGAACCTTCCATATGGTTGTGGGTTCAAACCTTGGTTTACTAGGTAAAGTCATGGTAAAGATTTTTATGACTTTATCTTTAAACCAAGGTTTGAACCCAAAACCATTTGCAAGGTGGTCACTAAGGCGTACATGTTCAAAACAATTGTAGCACATCCATTGTAGCCGGCAATCACCACCAGGCCACATGTATACAATTTACTAATTTATTTGGGCTGGTTTTCACTTGTGCCCAATATGCAAAAGATGGAACATGCATAGGAAGAGACCGGTTGCAGGGAGTGCAATATTCAATTGGATTGCTTAATGGGAAGTTATTATATATACTAAAGGGATGGGTGCATAAATACTTTAGTTATTTTCCTCAGGTTTGCACAATCAATGATCAATTGGCCAAAATTTTACTTATTTGTAATAATTTAAGCAGAAATTTTTTCTTCAAAATTTTAAAATCCTTATTGCCACATGAACCATAGGCATATCCTCAATTATGCACATTAATTTTTTCAGATAAAATTATCTATATCTTGTCAAAAGCCTTGGACCCATGATTTTCTCCACATTTTTCACTCACAATAAAAAAAAGGCCCATGGTGATACATCAGGATCAATGTGCAAGGTAACAATGTTAGTTTAGTTCACCCAACTGCCCTTGAAGTTACCCTTGAAATGAATGAAACTACTTGGGCATTGTTTTACAGGTTACACATCAACTTACCATCATCATATTAGGTGTTTTATTTTATTTTTGGCAATAAAAAATGTTTTTTTAAATAATTTTTTAATGTATTTATTTATTTATTTATTTATTTATGATGATTTCATGTTCAACCTCAAGACAATATGTAAATAATGCATACGTTTTTTTTCCCTCTACTTTTCCCACTGTAAACTACAAACAAATAAAAAATATGCACACATGCATGGGTCCATATAACATGGATTGTAGATATATTTTTGATGAATTCTGTCTAGACAGGTCTACCCATGATCTGCCCAATTTGGTAGAAATCCAGGCTCCTATTGGGAACTCTACAGAAAGCTGATCAAAAAGAGATGAGACGCTAGGCAGGGGAATCAACACAAGAGTGCATCAAGTAGTTATCTGCTAAAGGAATTCAGCTCTTGACCCAGCTTCCTGCATGGTTGTCCTACATGCATAATCTAGATCTGTGGCTATCAAGATATTTGTTCACATCAAGCTCATGCAGCAGATGATCAGACCTCACGACTGACTTCACTGCGGTTGGTAACTCCCTGGTTGAACTCTCATTGACCAGGATAAAAATTGTGCGAGCAGAGTTGATTCAGGACTTTCAGGTACAACTTTTCTTCTAAAGAGAAGTTGTAACGTGGTACATCGATTAGACATGTATTGCAATTGCAAATTTTCCGTGCCATTGAAATTTCTTTCTGCTTTGAATTAGTAGCGTTTGGTCACGATCGTTGAACTAGTATTTCTAAGGTACTTTTCATAACTTGCTAATGAGCAAAATCTATACGGCCTGTAGCTAAAAAACTGCGCACTCATTTTCCACAAAACATAAAATGAACTTTCCATGTCGGCGGCAGCTGATTGTATGCTGCACTTGGGAATATGCAGGTGTTTGTTTCTCTGTATGTATCATGAGTGGTAAAGGAGGTCGGAATTTGTTTCTAGCCGCATCGTGGGCTTGCAGCAGGATTGCAGGCAGGACCTGAATGTACTTGCCAGACTAGCTGATAGTAATTCTTCAGCTTGCTTGCACTCTGGCCGTAGCAAGGAATTAGTTAGCAGCGCAGATTGAAGACTTTTTTGAAAGGCTAGACACAATGGTACTGCAAGTGCGGAACTGTCTCTAGCGTATTTCCTACGCAATGTTTTGGACTTCAAACAAAGACGTTGAAAGCTGAAATTTGCGATAATTTAGTGGGGTGGGGTCGAGGGGGGGGGGGGGGGGGGGGGGTTTCGGTGCAAGGCTT
>Ga0209611_10003097_pt1 | contig 29097 bp, 22 predicted proteins | sample S1TSphgellanicum_3_FD_187693 | JGI IMG/M metagenome (GOLD analysis project Ga0209611, IMG submission 187693) | Host-associated microbial communities from peat moss isolated from Minnesota, USA - S1T2_Fc - Sphagnum magellanicum MG (SPAdes) (version 2) | ecosystem: Host-associated > Plants > Peat...
CCATATAGTATTCTCTGCGGCTGGTCACGGAGGCTACATCCGAATGGCACAAATTCCCGGGACTCCCGAAATGGAGTCCCGAAATTGTCCCAGCGGGACTCCCGAAACTTTGAACCGCCATAACTCCTCACTGCAGAGTTGGATCGCGACGAGGTCTAAACCAAAGTTGTAGCCCTCGTCGAGATCTTTCCAACGCCGTGTCGCACATTCAAATCGGACGTCGGAAAGAGGTCGATTCCCGACTTTTAGTGGTCGGGAGTCAAACTGCCAGTTTGACTCCCGGCCCTTCTCTTGCCCATAACTTGGGCTGCAGATGTCCAAAATGCCAATGTGAGGGCATTTTCGATATCTACGTTTTAAGACCTTTCCAATGACACCAAGAACACCCCAATGCGAGGTGTTTTGGGCCTTGCTGTCGAGCCCTAAACATTCGGGAATCACGGAAGACTCCCAACCTCCAACTTTTCCAAGTGTTGGGCTTCACCCCCACACTTGGCCAAAGTGGGGTTGCGACACCTTGTTTGATATAACTCTACATTCCCTTGATGTGAGTATGACTATGGTATTTCATCTAACACATTCACTTGTGCTTCTGCATATTTAAATGATCATTGGTAATTTTTTTTAGTTTTTTCAACCACATCGATATTGATGTTTTCTTCCACCTCCCAGTTTTCCACTGGTTCATAGTAATCTAGATATGCAAACTAATACATAAACATGGGTTGTATAATTCCTATAACATCCTTTCCTTGACTAGTCAAGACTTTAGATTTGAGGTTTCTTGCGATTAATTAGGTACTATAGAAGTCTCTACTTCGTCTTAATCTTTTCGACTCTAGACCATAGATTGTGGCTAAGAAGTACATTACACCCATTCATTTAAGTGAATAGTCAACTGCATTTTTCTTCGTGAAAATCATCTTCTATAATTATGCCTTCTCTGAAGACCCCCAGTCCATACTTCATGTTGTACCACCTTTTGTGGTAAAAACGACTTGTGCCTTATAAGTATTTCTTCTGTTCTCAAAATTCATCTATCCAACATCAAATCCCGATATGGGGTTTTTGTAAGCCCTACATACTCCTCTCCATTTTCAAGATTGTCTTCTATTCGTCTTCCAATGATTTGATGATTTATCTCCAAGTCCAATTGTCGCTATAAACTTTGGGTCACCATCCAAAGTTTGTAGATCACTCTGCAGTCCTTATGGCATCAACCACGTAGACCCCTAATATTTTCTAACATACCCTTCTAAATTTTGAATTCAAATAAAACAAAACTAATTGTCTAAACATTCTCCTTTACAATACAACAACAAAAAATTTAGAAAACCTTTTTGTTACCGTAAACGTTTTTTAAAAATTCCCACAAGATGGTCGCTAAATGGTAGAAGTGAAATTTAATCCCCGCAAAATTATTTCACATTACTGTAATAACATATTTGCAATACAATATGCACACATTCACAATTTTTGCCTTGATTCTAAACACACATGACTCTACAGTTCATTAAAACACTAGATTCATGGTTATTCCATAGAACCAAAATTTTCACTTTAGAATACAATGTAAAAAAATCTAGGGACAAAATTACAATTCATTACATTACATTTTTTATACTATAAAAAATTTACACAATAATGTGGATATGGAAATTGTTGCAGAAGTCTATACGTCTCTATTTTACTGGAAAAAAATCCATCAGAATTATAGCAAAATTTTGTATTTTGTGGAACATGAAATCCAAAACAATAAAATAAAACCTAAGGTTTATCAAAATCAAAATTTGTGGTTTTCTATTACATAGTACCTACATCTATTTTTACTTCCTTTAAACTGTGTTTAATAATCCTTCATGTTTCTTAGATCTTCCCCCTTTGGGCAGTCCCAAGTCACATCATCATGATTCAAAACCAACAAGAATTCAAAATTCAAACCAACAATGTTCCATGAGTAGTCCTTGTCCTAAATGCCTTATTAATCCAAAGCATGTTATCATCTTACCCCCTTAACAACCAAATATGCAAAATAAGAAGTTGCACCTTCTAGAATCTTAGTTGCAATATAGTATCTCTAGTTGGACAATAATTAGTTAATAGTAGCAAATTACATAATTGCAAGTTGTCTTATAGTTGTACATTATATGCAAATTAAAGGCTTAACATGTGTGCCATAAATTACAAAGGAGTTGCAACGAAAAGCAACAAAATTCATCTTGTTAGGTGGATGAAAATCCATGTCAACATGATGTTATTGCAGGTCTAGTTGTAAAGAGGTTGTAAAGTTGTTGAAATCAAGTTGTTCCAAAAAAGTTGCAACTAAGTTGTAATAAGTTACATCAGTATACAGTTGTATATATGATGAGTTACATCTCTTGCAACTCATGTAACTTGTCCATTAACACTCGTGGTGTAGAAATATGGCGAATTACAAGTGGTCATTGTAACTCAAAAACTAAGTTGCAAGCCTAGTTGCAAAAAACCTTTTTTTGTCATAGTGTGGTGTGTTTTTTTCCATTAGAACCAACTTGTATTGTCACACCAACTCCTTGTCAATGAAACATGTTGATGTGCTACAATCAAAAAATGTTTAGGCTTCCATTATCACAAGCTTATTATATTTGATAATGATTGGTACCAATAAACATGGTGTTAAATCTAAAGATAGGTTGGGACCATTCTCATTATATGATGCATCAAGGTTTAGCCTTGTGGTCCCTATTGAGACTAAACATGTTCATTTCTTGATTCCTATGGTTGTGGATTAGTAATAGAGATGGCATGTGCTACATGTGGACCACATTTCTTTAGACATTCACAAATAACATGACCTGGTTTTCTCGATATAACAAAGATTATTTACATGTCAATGTTGTTTCTCCTATTCCATGAGGGGCTTGAAACTTGTTTTATCAATCTACATGGGGTTGCCCTTTAGTGAAATTGTTAAAGGCTAAGCTAACAATTATAAGTAAAAAATTCCCTTATGTTACCAGTGGTGCAAAATTCCTTTGTGTTATTGATGTTGGTTCATGGTGCCTTTTTTGTTGATGTTGAAAAAACTTGTTGTCACATCAAATAGCTTATGCAATGGTCTAATTTATTGCTGAAGGGTCTAGCAAGATGAGTAGCAAGTCCTTCACATCACTTCGTAACCCAAATTGAAACTGGTTTATGAATGGTGCTTCACCCCATGAAATATTGCAAGCTAACTATTTAAACTTTGATGCATATATTGTAGTTGAACATGATCCTTGACAAAGAGATCATATCTTGAAGCTAGAAATGCATTCTCTATCTAAATTTCCAAAGGTGACATTGATTTTTTCAAAAAAAGGTTTCAAGGTCATTGAGCAAAGGTGATTGATGTTCCAACAAAAGTGCGAACCAAACAAGGGTCGTGCTTGACAACAAAATGTTGATGAATTCAACTTGGCTGAGGCCAATTATATACTAATAAGGATGAAGTTGGATGAGAAGATGCACTTGGTTGACAAAACTTCAAAACTTAGAACGTATGCCATTAAACTTGTCACACATGCTGATCTATGGTTCCTTTGGTTGGGGTTGTGTTACAAAGATGCATCCTAAAGAGGTTGAAGTTTGGTTGGTTTGCAAATGATCAATAGATTCACATAATGCTTGATTCAAGATTCCTAAGGACAACAAGGACTTCTTCCATGGATGTATATATGATTTCAAAACAAAAGGATAACAAGAATAAAACAACAAAAATAGGCCGAATGGGAATTTGTTCAAACTATCATGAACATGAAAACAACCAAGATTATAAAAAAATTTAACCAAAATGAAAACAAGGGCAAACCTAGTTCCAAATCCAAATCATGAAATAAGAAAAATAAAAACAAAAACACAATAAATGCAAACAAAAATCCAACAAGATTTAATTACAAAAAAGAAATAAAAGAAAGTTATGACAAAAAAATGTATCCAAAACTAGTGTTGAATAGACTAAAAGTAATGAGGAATTCTGCTTCTATTTATATTCATTGGGCACCTAGTTCAAGGAATTTCCAATTTACATGTGATTCATGTTAACCCATGTGCGACCATGTGTGAACTATGAATGAATTAAAACCCAACTGATAGTGAACTAAAACTCAATTGAAAGTGAACTAAAATTCAACTAAAAGTGAATTTAAACTTAATTAAAAGTGAATTGAAAATTAACTAAGAATCAATTAAAAATGAACTAAAGGTTAACTACAGTGAACTAAAAATCAACTAAAAGTGAATTAGTAGAAGTTAACTAAAAATGAATTAAGACTTAACTAAAAGTGAACCAAAAATCAACTAGAAATGAATTATAAATTAAATGGAAATGAACTAAAACTTAACTAGAAGTTAATTAAGAGTGAACTAAAATCAAACTAAAAGTTAAATACAAATTTATTCCAAGTCATGGATGAACATTCAAATGAATGAATTCCATGGCATTTGCGTCCACAATAGGTACTGAGAATAGAGGACAAAGGGTTGGGAAACAAAAGGTCCAAGGAAAAAGTAAAAGAATTTTTTTCAAGGTTTCCATTTTTTATTCCATTACTTTTAAAAGATAACATTTTCTACTTTTAGCGCTGAGAATAGAGACATGAGGAAATACAAAAATCATTGGAAGAAATCCAGAAGAATAACTTACCAAATCTACAATGTTAAGAATTAATAGGAACATTTTTACATCCTTGAATAGCCTACTTTCGACACCGAGAGTGGAAATATGAAGATGTGAGGATATTTAATGTGACCAAAATCATGTGGATCAAATAGAAAGCATGAGATGGACATGTATAACACCCTCCTGAATGCCTCCTTCCCTCCTGTCCACTGTTCCTAGGACTTGCTTCTTCAAATTCCATCTTTAGGCTTGAATTTTTGATAAAAGCATGTCTCCCGAATAACATGTCTCCATTCTTGAATGTAGGATGAAAGGGAGGTCACTCATGATAGATCTCTCATTGTCAAATTTAGGTTCGAAACTATAAATGCATACAAGATGAAAGCTTTAGCTTCCAACTACAAGAGACAATTCAAAGTATATGGAGATGAGTTGTTGATGAACAATTAAGACAAGGAAAATGGTCAGGAATGTTTTTGAAACTTGATGCAAGAAAATGCCCTTGTGGAGCCATTTGTCAAATTAAATGTCCAAGAACTTTGCTTTAGGAATTTCTTGGCCTCTAACTATCTATAAAATAGTTCAAAAACAATGCGATGGGGAGACAATAATAATGTGAGAGCACAAGGGGGAGGATTAAAGAAAGGATTAGTGACTACAAGGGCAAACAACATCAATGAGAAGATTGATAGCCATGAAGGTAAGAAATAGGATAAGGACCAACAAATATGTGTGTGTTCATCAACCATTGGTTTAAAATATTGAACTTAAAGTTCTAAAAATAGTTGAAAGGAGAATGATGTTTTAATATTTCATTTATTCGTATTAAAGTTTTTAGATATTTATTTTATGTGCTTGTGAAATCTTTGTTTTAGTTCCATGTTTTGGTTTTGTTCATATAATTTTTATGTATATTCCAAATAAATAATGTGTAACAAAATTACAGGTAAAAGTTAAACAAAAGTAATGTAAATATTTTGGCAATCCCTTAAAAGTCCTCACTCTTTGATGGGTTTTGTCTTTATCAAAATGACATGTTGTTAAAATTAACTTGGTTGATAGGAATTTGCAAGCAAAGTGTGACATTTAACCATTCAAATGGTTAACTCTTCGAACAAAAAACTGAGGGGGATGTTTTTTGTCACATAATAATGGGTTCTACTAAGTCTTGTTTTAAAATGTAATTTTTGTTTCCCATCAAATTGAAGCACATAAATAGTGATAGTGTTCCATGTCATCAATCCACATCAACGTTTTAAAGTTTTTGTAATTTTATTCAGATGGCTACAATACATGGTGTATATTAATATTTGTGATTAAGGTTAACATTTGAGGTTGCACAAATATGTTAATAATGCTTACAATTTTGATAAATCTAGTTATAACATAATAAGATGAAATAATTCAAAATTGGTGAAACAACTTAAATTGTAAAGCTTGTGTTAGCTACATTCATCAAAATTACACAAACATTTGGTGAAAGGTCTTTTACGTTGGCAAAAGGTCCATGCTATATAAATCGAAAACCTAAAGAAAAATTATATTTTATTAGTGGTCCTTTAAAATCTTTCGAAATTCAAGAAAAATGTAAATGTAAGCATATAGAAAATCCACACAAAAAAACTTCCAAATTTTGATAAAATTGTAAGCAATTTAAGAAATAATAAGTTGACACCAAGAAGACTTCACATCAAATTTCAAAAAGCAAGCCAAAAAAAAGAAAGGAAATTGGAGAGTTAACATGATATGTGAAGAAAAAAAAGGTTGTTACATACATAGTCAATAACTGAAAATGTAATCATCAAGATTTATAGATTTGAGGTATGAATGTGTGTATGAATGAATGGACTAGTGATCCTCATTTTCAAAAAGGAAACAAGTTGGTGATAAATCTAAGTGTTTGTTATCCATTTATTGCCACCTTGTGATATATGAAATATCACATTAGTTCTACTTGGCTATAGACTCCATCTATCAAATAGCATAGAGGCTATCATTACCAATTGCCATTTGATTTTCAGGCTACTTTTTTGTATTTACGCCCTTCATTTCACCATAGGTCTTTTAATTTTCAGGCTAATTTTTTGTATTTACACCCTTCATTTTACAATAGGTCTTTAGTTGGGCATGGATTTTTGTAGCAATTTGGCTAATTTTAGCCCATAAGAAAAACCCTGATCCAGATCACGAAGTGGAACTGGGAAAACCATAAGTGGAACCAGAAACGACCATCTGGACGGGGTTTTAATCTCATGTAATTAGGGTAAACATTACACCAGATTAATTACATCACGTAATAATCTGGTGTAATGTGAGCCACATATTCCGCGCAACAGAACCCCCACTGCTATCTTTCCTCATCCACGAGCAACTGGTACTTTCGTTAATGTGTCAAACCCTAACCCTAATTTGTGGGCTGCTCTGCTCACGATCCTTGTCCGCGGTGCGTGGCTGCGAAGATTGCAGAGACAATGACGCGGTGAGGTCCTGGAGGTGGTTGTTCTCTTCCCTGCCTGGTAGCCACTGCCCTGGTTTAGTTTTTGTGTGGCAACCGAAGCAGGTGCTACAGGATGGTGAAGCACAACAATGTGGTGCCGAATGAGCACTTCAAGAAGGACTGGCAGTCTTATGTGAAGGCCTGGTTTAACTAGCCGGCGAGCGAGAAACGCAGACGCACTAGTACAATACGCTTTTGAATTTTCATCCCTTGGTTTTACGCAATTTAGAATTCTATGATGTTGCTTCGAGGCCTACGTTTTGATTGCTTAGATGCAGCGACACATACCGTCTCCAGCAGGGTTTATGCGTTTGACTTGAATAGACATTCTAGGGTTTAATAACGCAGCGCAGTTCGGTTGCATAGATGTTACGAAAAACTAGTCACCCTATGCGGGCCTTGTATCAAGGCATGTGGATGCCGCTCTTGCATATGTATGTGATGTAATCTGGACTACATCCTTTACGTCTTAGATATGCCGGTAACAGACACTGTTCCCAGCCAAAGCTTTCTCAAAGCTGTGCAGCTGACTTTGTCTGATGTGAAGTTATCATCCCGAATGGCCAAAGCTTTCTTAAAGCTGTGCGGCCAACTTTGTTTGATGTATGGTTATCACAGATGGCCATGCCACATGAAAGGCCTGTCTGATCTCTTATTTTGATGGTTTGCAGTGCGTCAAAAGAAGGCTGTGGCAGTTTTCCCTCAGCCAACTGCAGGTCCACTGCGCCCAGTAGTGCACTCACAAACCTTGAAGTATAACTCCAAGATTCGCGGTGGCCAGGGTTTTACCCTAGAGGAGCTTAAGGTTTGTTTCTATGTTGCACAGAAAGTCCCAGATTTTTTGGGTAAATGAATGCTTGTTTTAAGTCCTTGTCAGAATTTGTGGAGTCTTCTGGCTAATGATCAGTTGGTTGTTGTTCTACAGAAATTCTCCACATGGTGTTTTTGCCCTTTGAGTCCTAGGGTAGAGGAGAATTGTTTTGATTCCTAATTGTTGGCATATTTGATTCTGTTGTGTTTGACCTTTCTTTGATATTCTTGTAAAACTGTTGTGATTTCCCCAGGCTGCTGGAATCTCAAAGAGGCTGGCACCTACCATTGGTATTGCAGTGGATCATCGCAGGAAGAACCGGTGCCTTGAAAGTCTGCAAGTCAATGTTGCCCACCTTAATACTTACCGTGTAAAATTGGTGGTATTCCCAAGACGGTCCAGGAAGTCCAAGGTAGGAGATTCAAGCCTGGAAGATTTAGCCAGTGTCACCCAGGTTCTTGGATCTGTGCTTCCCATTGTAAAACCCAGGCCCACTGTAGAGTTCATTCCAGTTACTGATGAGCTGAAAGCAGCAAAGGGATACCAGAAGCTGCACCTGGAAAGGATGAATGCTCTCTTTGTGGGCATCCACAAAAAGAAAGCAGAGGCCACTGAAAAGGAGGACAAGAAGTGAGGTACCTGGCTAATTCTATTTTTGTTGACAAACAATGAGGGACTTGCATGCAATGTTGTGGTATTCTTTGTATTGGAATGCAATTGTCTTCCCATTAATAACTGGGTGACATGTTTTCCAAAAACCAAGTGTTTGATATTGAAAGGTACCTGTATGTGTGTTATGCTATTTCTGTTGGAAAGTCCCATATGTCATGGGAATGGCACAAAACAAATCAAAAGTGGCATGGACAAATTGAATTACAGCTAAAGCATACCAGCATTTTAACATTAATCAACATTAAAAAAATCAACATTAAAAAAGAGATTGTTGTGTTCCACTACAATTTCTATTTATTCAACGTGTGAAAGGTAGTAGAAGAGTGGATTGTTTCAAATGGTAGACTAGATTGACTGGTGGGTAAATGACTCCTTATGAATGTTGTGTTTTTCAAAGTCAATTTCTTGATTTAGCACTTGATCATAATCCAAGTACACCCATCTTGCAATCTCGATGGATTTCAGATGTGGAAATTGAAAGGTTTGGTTATGCGACACATCAAAACTTTTTGTACACAAATTGATGGAATAATTTACACCATTTGTACCATTGTTGTTGAAGGGCAACTTCAACTTACTTATCAACAGGTTAAGAAAAAAAAATTTAGAATGATTAGTAGGAAAAAACCTGGTATGCACCCATTGATCCACCCCATTCTTTCATATGCATCATGCCTGAGGAAGATGCCAATGATCAATTGAACATCATGATCCACTAAACAATCCCTCTCTTCAAGTAAATTGTGTTTCCACTTGTTTATTGATCTTCAAATTTTGTGTGTGTTAGATAAATGATGCTTTGAGATTATCCTTCACCTCTATAATTCAATTGGGATGGAATATCAAATTCATTAACTTCACTTTGATGCTCTTAGGTGGAGAATAGGAGAATTGACTAAAGTAGATTGAAGAGAAATGGCAATTGCCATCCGTTGGCACACAGCATCCCTTGAAAAAATTGGCATTTTGGTATTTCATTCTTATAATTGTTGACATGTATACAATTTTTGGCTTGGTTTGGTGTACTGGCTTTGCACTTGCACGTAGAGTGTCACTGCAGAATGCAGTGTGACAGAATTTTCCATTTCCTGTTCAAATTGGAGCTTGTTGGCTTGCAAATTGATATTTTTTCATTTCATCTATTGTCGCTTATGACCAATGCCTTTCACTCAAACTTTTACAGCCTCCCATTTAATGCCACCTGTTATTGTCACGCAAAGGAAAGGGTTGCAAAATCATAGGATGTTTGAGTGAATGGTATATGTTTGCCCTGGCCATGCCAATTCCTTTTGTTCAAATTGGCTAAGGTGGCCCGATCACAATCAACCAACATGATCCTTTTTGTCATCAAGTCACAGAATCTTCAAGTCACACGATCAATCCCTCAATTGCATAAGGTGTCGTCAATGGTGTTAGGAGCTTTTGAACCTCACTGGCTTTGTGCAGGATGCTCCATATGACAAGTAAAAACAATAAACGTTGGGGCTCACGAAGGGAGAATAACTTCGACCATGCTGGGGATCGAACCCAGAATCTCTGGTTCCGTAGACCAGCGCCTTATCCATTGGGCCACACGGTCCTAAGCCAGAAATATTGTTTCTATTAGAAAATTTAAATATTAACCGCACACTATCTTGTTGTACCAAATATTAAAATTGGGAAATTTACCTGTAGCTAGGGAATTTTCCAGTGTTCTGATTTTAGATCTTTTTTTTGGCTATTGTGATGTGAGTGGAAAAATCCCCATGGATACCCAAGTGCCATCATTAGCCACACTGAACCAATGCTTGATGTCTAATTGAATGTGTATTGTGGATAGTGCACTCACATAAAAACCACTTAATTTTTTTTGTAGTGTAACTTGAGGGCATGTTATAGTATGCAGTTACTCCTCTGCCCACAAGCAGGTGTTCTGTTTTGATGGCAAGCTTTACAAAATTTGTAGAGTCCCCCACTGTATGAAGGTTGCATCAATTTTTATGCTGCATAAAGCCCATGGGTGATATCACTATAGAAATCAGGCTTGCTCTCAGCTCTCGCTTCCTCTGTACTGATTTTGGTGATGCCCTCACCCTTGGGCTTACCCTGCCCATAAAGCCTATATAGGTAGGTGAATCTCTGATTAAATGTAAACTGTGGGTTGGGTATATGCACATACCCATTCATATAGTGCAATCCCCAAAACATTAAGGGTTACTAAATGTGAGTGAAAATGCCTTATTGTTACTCTTTTAGATAAGGGGGTAAATATTTATTTTGTTGTAATTGCACTAAGGGGGATTTTGCTCATAAGTAGTAGTAATTTTTTTGTAGGTAACATGTATGGCTAACCCAAATGACAGATTCTAGGAATGGTGGTTATGTAATTTTCAGTTCTCAAATTTGGATAGCTGAAGTCAGGACTTCAAATATAATTTCTCCCTGTCCTAAGTAATTGTGTCCATTAGCTGAATTTCTTCTTCAGGATCAAAGCTTAGACCAAGAACTTTCCTTCTTGTTTAGAGCAAATTTTGGCGTTAGGTTCTCTTCAAACCAGAAGCTACAATACATGCAACTGAGGTTCTGCATGTGGTAAAACTCAAGCCAGGAGATGGGTTGGTAAGAAGAAAGAAAATCTACACTTTCACAGCAAAAAGACCTCAAGATTTGAACTCTTATGCCTCTAGAACAACACATGGGAGTTTTCCATTGTTGCATTACCAACACATAAACCACTTGGCAGATTTCTGCCTTTGTGAATTGGATGAAGTTGCTGATCCAAGTCTGAGCCACAGAGGAAGGTTATCTTTTATGTATATGCAAAAAGAGAAATGGGATTTGATAGTTGGAGCAGAAACCAGAATTTGCTTCTGACTGGACGTGCATCACATGTGATGGGATTACGTGCATGTGTTGTTGTGATCATGTGAAATACCCCCAATCATTTTTCACTGGAATGACAGTGAAATGGAACTATGGGATGTACCCATGTTTTGTTGTAGTGGAACTGTAACATCCACAAGACCCAAGCACACCAAATTATGTGGAAAGGATTGAGGGTTGCACTTGTGCAGCTGGTGGCAGTTTCCTCGCTGATCACTATGACTCTTGCACCCAAATATGCTATTGAGAATTAAGTTTACAGTGCATACTTTCAATGGGTACACTCCTTTGGATGACATTAAACCAGATCAGGACTACTATGCCATGCACTTGTGGTTCAGATTCCAGATTAGCTCTGCCAACTAATGATTCTGGATATAAACCTCTACAATCACAGGCAAGGACACAGTCAAATACATCTTATTGATTTCATTCATCATCTTCAAACTTTTGCAGCTCATAATCACCAACACATTGAAGGGGAAGAAATGCCTTGGATTTTGGTAGAGCTTTGTCCTACCAAGACCCATGGCAAAAAGGCTCTTTACTACATGGTGTTTATCCCAAGCTTTAGACTGAGATATTGGGTTTTACATCTTTAAGCCAATATTATGTGTAGGGTAAGGACCAAAAATGGGGCTGCTCTGGGAATGAGCGACTGATTTGAGGCAGGAGTTGGACCCAAATTCCCAGAACAGGATCGTTGGAGGTCCTTATCCAGTATAAAGATCTGGTAGAATTTTGGGTGGTTGTGATTTATTTGGGAAGGAGAGGAGGCATCTTACACTTAAGGTTCCTCATAATCTTAAGCTGTCCTCTATAGAGAAGAAATTTTACTGAGGAAAGTTGAAGACAAGCTTCATGTCATCATAATACTTTACATGGATGACCCATTGATAATAGGGAATCATGTGTTCAAGTTGGCTTTCTTAGAAGTGCAACTTGAAGGGACATTTGAAATGTTTAAACTAGGCAATACAACTCTACATTAATTGATAAAACTAACTACCTAATTTAGTTTTTCAAAGGAAAATTGGTAAAAGTCATATGTATGTATTTCAATCTAGAATTAGTGAAAACCCAGAAGGGTTCCATTTCAAACAAAGTCAAAAAATACAAGTAATCATTGTCTAATATTACTCAAATGTGATTGAGTAATAAATGTCCATAATGAATCAAATGTGTCATAATAATAATTGACCAATAATAGTCAAATATGTTAATGTAGTTCTAAGGGGGGACACTTAGTGTAAAGTTTGAAATCTACATGCATCAAATTATCATTTTTAGGAGGGTATTAGATAATTGTCCAACCTATTTTTCATCACCCTATTATTATCTAATTTTTTTATATATACATATTAAAGCCACCCTATATTAATTATAATTCATTATTTTCGATATTACATATCCTATAGTATAATTAAATTGATTATTTGAATAAAATGTATCCTATTTTTAACTAATTAACATAATTTTTACTCAACAACCAATATATTGCACCCTATATTTTTATTCATATATTTTCTACTTTTTTTCACTAATATCCCCCCCCCTGCGGGAATGTAATAAATGTCCATAGTTAGTTAAATGTATCACCAAAAAATTGGTTTATATCAATCAAGTGTGTTTATGTAAATAATGGTCAAAAGTAATAAAATGTGTCATAGAAATAATTGACCTATATTAGTAAAATGTGGTGTGGTTCATTGAGACAACATTTAATCAAATAAGCCACCACAATCAATAGTTATATGTGGCATGGGGAGATGACCTAGATGATGGCAAGTGGAATTTGAACCAATTAAAATGTGACACAAGTGGGTTCTAATAACTAAATGATGTCATGTGGCATAATTTTGACATACATTTTTATTACCTTTTTTATTAATAGTCAAATTATCAACTTGCCAAATTGAATAATGAAATGGCAATCAAATGATGACATGTGGAAGGGGGAAGAGACATCAAAAATTAACCATAGGGTTGTCATAAATGACATGACACATAGTTTTTGTGTTGATCATCATGTTGACATTTATCTAGATGTGTCAATTTTTCCATCGATCTTGACACACAAGTTGATGTTGGTGTAGTAAATAGGTTGAAAGTAATTTTTACTACTATCATTTACTTGTAATTAATGAACAAATATTTAATGACCTCATAATTAACACACATCAAAATACGAGCTCATGACTTTTAAACAAACCATAACTTGCCACATGCATATTAAATATAACACTATAATTTTAATTTTATAAGTAAAATTACACACATTGTCCATATTGTGACTGAATTTCAATCACAATCTAAGTGATTGAAAATGGATATGCAGTCCTTAAGACTGAGTTTAAGAACCATTGTCCAATTTGCGACCAAATTTTGGGGCAAGTTAAATAGGTTTAATCACAATTTAAACAAAGTCACAAACCATGGGCACTTAAATCTAACTCATGATTGAACTTTTCTAGTGTGTAATTGAACTTGTCCAACATGCAACAAAACATGTCCATGTGGTAAAATATTCTACCATATCAACTAAGATTGTGTTCACATTAGACAAGGTTTTTTCGTCCATGACAAAGAATATTGTGCACATATTTTGTCCACATCATCAAAAATTTCTCAAAAAGATTTCATCATGTTCACCTACTCATGCTCACAAGCTCACAACATAGTGTTGTGCAAGATGGACAAGGATATCAATGTCCATAGTGTGGGAGCTACTTTCAAGGTTGCAATTGAAAACTTAATCACAAGTTGGACAAAGGCACCCATGGTCTATGACTTGTTTAGCTTTTGGCAAAATTTTAGGCATGCATTGCACACAAATATTGAATCTTTGAACTCTCCAACTTGCGATTGTAATTTGGTCACAAGCTACATAAGTCATAACCTTGTGACCAAACTTGTTTAATTTATGAGTGAACCTATTCACTTTTGGTCATAAGTTGGACAAGGGTGCAAACCTTTCAAGCTAATGATAAAAAAATTGGTCACAAGCTAGTGGGGGCACCCATGATCAAATTGAATTTGTGATTGAATTTCAGTTTTACATAAGGGTGCCCATTGTCTTTGACCTCCCAACTTATGATTACAATTTAGTTAGAAGTTAAACAAGTCATAAATTGGAAGCACAAGGTGTTTTTTTTCAAATTTGTGATGGAGTTCAAATTGTGATCATCCATAAGATGATTTAGCTAGACTTGGCAATAAGAAAACATGAAAGTAAGAAATATTTAACATCTTGTATATTTGGTTATTTGTTACCAAATTAGGATAGAATTTGACAAAAAACAGTTTAATGTTTTTTTTCCCAAAAATTAGAGAACAAAAAACTAAAAAATACTAATTTTTTACCAATTAAAAAAAAAGTGCCAAAAAATCCCTAATGGGTCCCCCAATCTAAGTTACTATTGAAATTCAGTCATGATATGGATGGTGAATAACAAGCCATTTTTTGACAAAATAATGCAATTAAATATCAACACATGTGTCGATTACCTCCAAGGAGAGAGGACATCAGAGAATGTGAGATCTTATAAAGGTGTCATTCCCACCTATTATCTCCATTTTCTTTTATAATGTGTGAAAATTTTAAATGTTTTACAATTGCTACTAGATTTCATTGGTTCAACCTCCTTAATGTTCACTATACCTACCATTTTTAGTCGGAATGTAATTTACGTTTAAATTATTTAAAATAAACCAGAAGCCCAAAACTTACCTTTTAGGCTATAATTTAAACCCTATATTAACTCAAAATATATAGCAATTAGACTTTAAAAGACAATATGGCATACTTGAGGGATGAACATACAAACCTTATGTAACCAACAGCTAAGTTAAGGTCTCCTCCAAAGAAGTGAGTGAAGGGCAAAATGCCTTACGCAAATAAGGACATTTTGGAAGATTCAAATCAATTGGGGTATAGTCACACTAACAAGAACCACAACAAATGTAATGCATGTTTAATTGTTCACATCTAGAAGCGATAATTTAACTTGATGTTGAAAGTATAATTTTTGAAATATATAATAAGGTTCATAATACACCATTGGACCATGTGAATTCATTTAAAAAATATCCAATGAATAAAAAGCTCTCAAAAATATTCGTTAAGCATTGTAACGCATGTTTTTTAACATTAAAAGGATTTATAAATAGATTTCAAAATTTTTGAAATTTACATAAATCTTGAAATCCTTTACATAAACCTTGACATAATAACATTTTTAAAAAAAGAGATTTCTGAAGAATATTCCCCCAAAAATAGTCTCCTAAGTAGGCGAGTGTGGCTCATATTATCTTATTTACACCCATTGGCATAAGATGGATGGTAAAATGTACCTAACCCTTGGACACATTATGTGGCTTGACACATATGTCAATTGGTGTCACATCAACAAATTTTTGTACACACACATGCATGACATTGATGTCAAAACCTATGTGGCCCGTTAATAATTGATGGGACTAGCATATGAAAGCAAAATTGGTTAATGTCGATTTGGCTATATGAGGAATAAGGGATTTCAAGCACAATGTGGTGCCATTATACATGGCTCAAATGGCTTATGTTGAGGTGGCTTTAAACATTGATATGGATTGGTCAACAATCCTAATGAGTTTGCAAACACACATGAAACCCAAAATTTTGCAAAGAACTTTATGGTTAATTGAAATCACTACTAGAAATTTTGTCTTTTGCAACTTGTCTTATGCAACTAAAAAATCTCACATGCAACTATTTTGGAGTTACATGCAACATGTGTAGTTGCATGCGACAGTTTTTAGTTGCATAAAACAAGTTGCAAAAGACAAAACTACTAGTGAATTCACCCTACTGATCCATTTGAACCTTCTAAATCTTACCATCCATTAGAGGTGCTCGCTCCCCCTAATATATGTCTTGATGACAATGCCCACGATGATGAAATAAATCTTGACCAAGATTTTCTTGGCATGTTTGAAAGGTGTGATATGGACCAAAATAACTTTGATTGTGCAATTTGTATATCATGATAGGCAACAAAGTTATGAAATGAGCACATGAGCGTGAACATGAGCCTATGGGCAGAAATTTGTGAATAAGAACAAATATATTTGGAATATTTTAATGACATGGATAAAATATTCTTAGAATATCCCCATGCCATGTAAAATGACATGGGAAATATTTTGCCACATGTACATGGATGAACATCACAAAATGGATGAAAAATATTGGATGATGTTTGAACATCAATGAATTTTTTGGATGAAAGTTTCAACAAGTTGAAATGTATGGATAAAATTAATTCCAAAATAATTATGCCATATGAAAACCACATGTACATGGATAAATGTTACAAATGGATGAAATATTTGGATGAAAGTTCACTAATAGAAATCAGCCAAAATGTAACCACTCCATTTGTGATTACATGCGACTTGTAGTTATTTGTGACTAAATTTGGGAATATTTGCAATTGTAAGACCAAATTTCAACTATTTTGGTCATTTTCGAAACTATGATGCAATTATTGGAAATTTCATCCTATTGGTTGGATGGATTTTAGGCCCTTTTTCATCCATTAATAGGTTTATTTGTCCCATTACTTGCAATAGTCACCAAATTAGTCGCATCCTAGAAGTCTTTTATGGTGACATAGGGGTATTTTTTATGTATGTATTAAAGTCATATTTATGGTATATATATATATTGTGTGCGTTCGTGCGTGCGTGTGTGCGTGTGTGTACATTAAATATGCATATTTATGTATAATTTTCATGTAATGAATCTCAAAATTAATATTTGAACTTTGAAATTTGTTATTCAAATCTGAAAATTATTATTTTAATTCTGAAAATGATATTTGAATTTAGAAATTATTATTTGAATTTGAAGTTTTAAATATGAATTCTTAAAATTGTTAATTTTATTAAAAAACTAGAACCCCATGATCGAGGAAAAAAACTCTAGATTAATTGAAGGTTATTTAACATCAATTCAAGATTCTCATAATTAAAAATAATGATTCCATTTGCATTTTATTTTCCTTTTTTAAAATATATATATATTTGTATATGGTGCATAATGCATGATGCAAACATCTATATCAATTTATTTATTTTCTTCAAAAAATTTAATAATTTCAAAATTCAATTAGTATAATTATGGTGAATAAATTCATATTCACATAATACTTATCAATGATGATGCAATGAAGAAGGTTGGTGTCTGTTCTAACTCGTACTCAAAAGCTCAAAATGTTATCTATGTGAAATGCAATGCTAGAGGGCAATTCTTTGTAAGATTGACTTGTTGATATTTATCAGCCTTTTTCTACTTAATACATAGATGATCACATAAAATATTGAGAGCTTATAGTGCATGTGTTAGAAAATGGTCCTTGAATTTAATAGAACCACTATCACAAGAAATAACAAATGCTATCAATGTGCATGATGCAATGTGTGGAAATCAATAAAGCTATAGTAGAGGCATGCAATGAATTTGATTAAATCGCAGTTTATTTTATTTTTTTCTAATTTGAACATAAAGTGATTTAGGTTTTCTAATGACATGTTCACTACATGTTCATAATGAACTCAACTTCTATAGCTGGATTTCTCTTGCCAATTAATGTCAAGTTGTGGTCCTCATCAATTTTCTTTTGTTCCAAGATCTTGTTAAATTATCTTGTGCAAAATTCTGTGTAATTTTTTTTTCTACAAATGTTAGATTTCATATTTGACATGGAGTTTTGTTGTCTCACTGTTACTAGAAGAACTCACAAAATGCATAAGATTTATAGGGTCATTGTACATTTTTCAAGACAGTGGAGGTTAGATATAAGTAGCAGAATGGGCCAGCCAAATTTTTTTCCACTATTTTACATGATTTGAATAAAGAAAATTAATGATTTTGAACATAATAATGGTTTTAATTCAAATCAGTAGGGGAACATGTGGTGATTTTTTGCACACTAAAGTGGTCATGTTAGGTCCAAAGTTAGGACATGAATATTGATAAGAAAGTCATATAACGGGTAATTATTTTTGAGCATGAAAGGTCAAGTTGAATTTTAAGGCCAAATTGCACTAATCCAACTTGAATATATTTATCATGTTTGCATCAAGAGTGGGCAACACATTGTTTATGATCACTACTATCAGGATGCATGTCACATGATTCACCATTGTTGTCCATTGTAGGATTACCACAAACACACAAATTGCCATCCATCCCAACAACATCATCATCATCATGACCATGATTTTGCAAGGATTAATCCTTTTACAAGGATGAAAGAGCCATAGTTGGCCCCTTGCAATAGTTAGCCTTGATGCCAATAGTGAAAAACTAAAACTTAATATTAGCTTCTAGGGAATTAGAGGCTCAACTGTTTTACAACAAGCAAATGGGTTGATCACAAAACAACATAATACCAGTCTTGACAACCAAGAATGTAATACACACCCATCAGTACACATGCATCGACCACTCCAACTATGGTAATAGCTTTCAATAGGGAAACACTACATGTTATGTGTCAACCCATGGGTGTGTTTAGTTTCCTCTTAGCATCTTGACTTGTTCTTGGAAAATTCAAGAACACATATCAAATCCTCATGAATAGAAGCAAAAAAAAAAGATAGAAAGAAAGAAAGAAATCCCATATCCAACTTAAATTAACAATAGTAAAATTAACACACTAATAAGTTGAGTGATCCTTGGAAGAATTTTCTAGCACCAGGTTCTTAAAACAACATGTACATTAACTTTAAAGTTTCTAAATCTATCTAAAACTCATAAGCTAACGTGTACTCAAATTGCACATAGCTTCAAGAAAATTCTTGTTGAAACCAAATATGCTTTCATGTTTCCAAGTGAAAAAAAACACAAAATAAAAAATGACATTAAAAAGTCTCTCTAAACAAGTATGCCTTCTTAGTTTTTATACTAATTAATTCAAAATTCAAACATCCATATAAGACCATTTAAACAATCATTAATCAATATTAAACTAATAATCCAAAAATTTTAAAACTACACCTTGTCTAACCACATGTTCCACTATTTGTTTTGCCAACCATAGGTTTTGGAGACTACTGATTCTACAAACTACAACCAACCTATCAACCTATTTACTTACCTAGTGTAATGTTCCTTATCACTTTTTGTAACCAATTAGGTTAATATCATAGGTTAGGTTAATAGAATAGGTTAATTCGACCACATGTTAAGTATAACCACCCACCCTAACCTATTATGTTAGGTCACATGTTACTAAATCTAGGTCACAATTTATATTTGTGATTTACTAGAGGGAGAAGGTGAATTACATGAACAACAAAAATGCATTAACATTCATGAAAGTGGAGGAGGGAATTGAGGTAGATTGGGCAAAAATTATGTTCAATATTCTATGCAATGAATTGGATAGACGGACAAAGATGTAGGAGAAGATGCAGGCAAAAGGAAAGCAAGAAGACAATGTTAAGGGCAAGATTATACTGTAGTAATTAGATCAGATAAGCATAGGGAGTAGCACTATGATGTCTATTTTGAAATAGGTTAGACATAACAAGTTGAGTAAGTATAGGGTAGGTGAGATTAAGATTGTTGAGGAGGAGTTCAAATGATGCTCTAAGCAAAAAAGTTGAAGATTAAGGAGGCTCTAGATATTTTTTTAGGAGTTCTTTTCCTAAATAGTTATTCTTAATGTCTAATATTGGGAGTACAAAAAAGATAAAGAGTAGAAGAATAGTTTTGGAGATAAAACAATTTTGAAGATGTACACAAAGTTACTGAATTATGATCTTTCATCTTTTGTTTTCTATTTTTTTTTCATGATCTAATTGATTTTTTCCTTCATAATAGTATGAAAAGTAAATTGTGATAGAATTATGACAGATTCATAACTATGTAGATACTTGGGCTATGAGGAATGTGGTTGTTGAAAATTTTGGATTACGTATGGATTTTTAGTATAGATTTTGTATAATTGAAATAGAATATGTGCAAGAATAGAAAATTGTAATTGAAGCAATATTGGAACATTACAATTTACCATTTGGCGACCATCCTTGAGATGAATTTGGGGTCAAAATTTTGAGTTGTATCAATCGTTGTAGTATTATTGTGTGGCAGTAGGTACATAAAGGTTATTGCGAAGAATTTTGGTTATTTTCTAAACTATAGATTCAAAAGTGGTGAAATTTTTTTGTGAGGAATTGAATCTTGAAAAATAGATGTTGTAAGGATTTAAATTTATGGATTTTTTTTCCCAAGGACAAGCAATAAAATGCCAACAAACATAAATCGAATAATAACCTGAAGTTTGTAAAGATAATTAGACCAAGTAGCCATGTAGCAAAATGAAGACAAAAATGTAATAGAGGGAAAATTGTCATTAGCAAGTGATGCAACACAATTTCATACTCAAGGAGTACAATATACCATGCCAAAAATACCTAGGACAGAAGAGCAACCTACAAGGTATAGGACGTCATGTGTAGTAGTTATGGAATCTCAATAAGCATTAACTCGCAAAGTAATGAAGTAACCCATTGTCCAAACAAGGTTACAATGAGGGCAAAATGTTCAAAAGTTGAACTAGAAGGATGGGAAGACAATGCATTTAGGGTTACCCTTATAGATCTACAACAAAAGGAATGGGAAAAAGTAGAAATGAGTATGTCAACCCAAAGACATGGCACTTTGTACAAATCCAAGGAAATACTACATATGTATTAAGAAGTACAGGGAGGTATGGAGATGAGATCCACAAACATAAGCCCTATTTCATGATATGTTTCACCTCAATATCGATATAATCATGAAGAATGGGATGAAGAATGGGATGAAGACCTAGACAATGATGAAGTTGAACAAGTGTTACCATAGTATGTCAAAATTGTACTATAAACTGAAGATCTAGAGGAACATGCTCTTGGAACTAAAGTTGTTGCAACCCTAGCCTTGGGCTGGTGACCAAGGCAAGGGCTTGTGAAGGTGTGTGCCAAGAATGAAGCTAGGGAGTCACATTTCATGCTCCCGGGAGTGTGGGAGAATGTGAGGGAATGAACCTCCACATGCCCAAGTGAGCCCCCACTTTGGGAATTAAAGTCCCGATGGACACTCGAATCTTCAAAGGGCGATTGTAGGGGTCAAAACTCATTAGATTGAAAGTTTTTTATATCATTAGAAAGCTATTGCAACTTAGATGTTCAAAATGGGCTCGTATGATCCATTTAAGGACTTGAAACACAAGTTATGGCCAAAACAAGGGCTAGGAGGCAAATTGGCAATTTGACTCCTGACCACTAAAAGTCAAGAATCGCCCCTATTTCCTTGTGTGAACGTGGCTTGCCACATATTGTTGAAAATCTATCGACGAAGGCTATAACTTTGCTTCAAACTTCACCTTAATTAGAGGTTTTCACACAAAATTATGGGCCTCCAAAGTCGTGGGAGTCCCGGGACAAAATGACATTTGGGTGCTGGCCCCGTGGCCAAGCATAGAGTATACTATAAGGGAGAAGGTGATGGTTTTGCCCCACCCCCAAGTCTGGGCCATGGTGAGTCTTATGAGTCTGTGTTTGCCCGTGGTTTGTCTGTGCACCAAAGGTGTTCCAGCTATGCATTAACCAACTTGTTATTTGGTTTCTGTAGGTCTATGTGAGTAATTAACATGCCTGTCAATCTTCCTAATCCCCATCCTAAAGCTCCAGCATGCCCCTCTACCTTTGAAATGCTGCAAGCTAGGGAACGTGCCCCAACTCCTTTTCCTTCCATTGTCTTCATTTTTGGACTCGTAGTTGAGTCCATCAAGGAGCTTGCGGGTGTGTCAAAAATGGTGTATCAAACCAAGTGGAAACATAGAATTAAACATAGCACTCTACCAATAATGATGGTTTGTATTTGAATATGGTAGGTGAATTAAGTGAATGTATCATAAATTAGTGAATCCAAGATCAGACCTAGCCATTAACATTAATTATTACTAAGATAACAAGTTTGGAGTAGATATGTTCAAAATGCAAACGAACACTACATACTCACCATCAATCATCATAGTTTCTATAGACATGAAGATCATTCATTCACAGATTGTTCGTTTATTGAACAAGATGTACAAGATGCAATGATCAATCATTTCTATATTCAAGCATAGAATCACCAAAATCCAGAAAATGATCATAATTTGTTAGCTATTCCACAGGACTTGGTAACAACACAACTGTAGAACTACAAAAAATTATGCAACACCACTAAACATGGTGATGTACAGTGGACAATTTCAAGAGGTAGAATTCCTTGACTCACCAAGCCATGTCATTTCACACTAGAAAAAATAAAAATGATTACTAACCATCCTACTCTAAGCCACACAAGACTTGCACCTTTCAGAATTATAAAGTTTGTGCATGGAGTAAAGAATATAACATTACCAAATCCCACAATGTGAAACAACAGAGGCATACAAATTCATGGAGGACCAATATTGTAATTTCTTATAATAGTTACTGATGGGGTGCAAGGAGTTTTTGTGACAGTTGCTCATCCAACTACATCTATGCTTGTAACTCTAGCCAAATATCCAATATTTGTAAGGAATACACTCTCTATACCACAAATTGCAAGAACAAGGAGCATAGTTGTGAGAAATTAGACAATTGCATGTATTGTATTACCTGTCATCACATAAACCACGATGTAAAGACTTGCAGGAGCAAAAAGGAGGAACTTATTGTAGTTGTTACTAGAGCTACCACTCAAGCTAGTAAACCTCCAAAACTACTAAATGATCTTAATCATATTTGTGGAATAATGGATCACAAATTGACAAACTACCAAAGATTCGGTGAAATGCAAAGTATATTCAAAGATAAAGGAAGTCAATCCATAGAATCTAAACTAGCAATCAAACTAAAAACAATTATTGCCTCAATCAACATGGTGGATGTCAATGTTACCACTCATAGTAAAACAAATGAAAAACAAGTGTTTAAAGATTGAAAGCCAAGGAAGAAAAAATTTGCAACAAATTGGGAAATTGAAGGAAAGTTGAAAAGGTATATGGTGGAAACCATACAATAGATGTAGGCAGTCAATCCACCACTAAACTTACCTACTCCTTCAATTGGAAAATGGACAATTAGTTGGGCAAGATGGCAAGCTCAACAAAAAATGTACACCCAACAAAACTTCAAAAAGCACCTTCTACTTCTCCAAGTAAAACCATTTTTATAAAGACGATTTTTCAGGATATCAATAAGTAGATGCTAGAAATTAGTAATACCCTCAACCTTGGACAAGTGATAAAAATAATACCAAATTTGAAAAAATACTTGTGGTAGAAAATGAAGACTAATAAAACATATATGAACACCACGGTATTGAATGAGAAAGCAACCATGTATGTAGTACCTAACATTGGCACAACAACAGTGGCTATAAATAATCACATGGTTGTAATTCAAGTATAAATCAACATAAATACAATTGATGATGTCCTCTTGGATGGGGGATTTGGGGTAAATGTTATCATAGAATAATTAAGAACTAGGTTAGGATTACCAAGCCAAAACATGTTCTTTATAATATGTAGATGGCAAATCAAACTATAACCAACTAGTAAGATTGATCAAGGATCTAAGGATGTATGTTCATGACATACCATGCATAGCTACATTTACAGTCCTTTAGTGTTCCTATTGTAGATTCCAATTATTCCATGTTGTTTAATAGACCTTGGCTTAGAGATTATAAAGTAACACATAATTGGGGAAATAACATGATCACGATACAAGGGAATGGTACAAATTGAACCATAGTTATGATTAAACACCTTGGCACTAGCTTGAAAAGACCATAGGTTTTACTATGTTTTGATTATCAAAATGACATTACAAATGAAGAAAAAGATTTGATGTTTACTAATGAACCTGAGTTAATTTCTATTAGTACAATTAATTTTCCATTGAAAACTATGGAGATAGTGGTAGTTAATAAAATATAGATTGAAAGAACTATAGAAACTACTAATGCCAAAACATAGCCCTTTTGTAATTTCAGAAGTAGTGCAAAAATCGCACTTGAAAAGAAACCTGAAATTAGCTTAGAAGGGCAAAAGCACACTAGGGTGTCACAATTTCAACATAATAAAGTCCCTTTTCAAAGTCCTTTTGTAGTGTAGTTGAAAACTAGCTTAAAATATGAATATTTAGGTGATATTGAAAATAATTTTTTTTCCATTTCCAATTTCAAATCATGATGCTATATAAAACATATAAAAAAAAATTTCAAAAGAATTTTTTATTTTTAAAAAAATATTTTAAAATAATTATAATTTTCGAAATTTTAAAAAATCCATAACATAATAAATTAAAATCACATTCCATTCATTCAATGGATCTTTAGTTTCTTAAACATAATTCATCCAATGTCCCAATTTCAAACACATAATATTAACACATTGTAAAATAAAAGTCCATATCCATGAGTTTTGCAAGTGTGACAAAAAATGTGAGCAAAATTCAAAAGTCCATTACTTATTGGTTATGCACAATTTTGATTTGATTTTTTCATTTTTGAAAGTTTGGTTATGATAACTTTAGATAAGTGAATCCTTTTATTATTATTTCAATGGATCTTATTTTATTTATTCTCTTATACCTAAAGAATCCATATAAGGTCATCATAGTGTGCAAACACCCATAAGATAAGGTGTATCCTAAAACCTATTATCACCACACCCCAGGTCAAGTGCAAGTTGGTGAGACGCAAGTGAAGGTTTGAATATAAGAACTAAAGATTGCGAGCTAGATGTTAATAAAAAGACAATTATTGTTGATTGATTTAAAAACAATGGAAAATCCTGAAACAATGAAAGTGAATGTTTAGTTGATTAAGGACAACATTCATGAATTCTTTGAAGAAGTTATTACTGGAGTATAAAGACATGTTTGCATGGACTTACAAAGACCTAAAATGTATACCTCTAGAATTGGCACAATAGCACATTGAATTGGATACATTGATTCCACTAGCACATCAAGCTAGGTATAGAATGAATACAAACTATGTTATAGTCATTAAACAAGATGTAGACAAACTATTAATAACAAGATTTATCAAGCTTATAGAAGAAGTCACCTAGTTATTAATAATTGTGATAATACCCAAAAAGAATGGAAAGCTTATAATTTGTATAGACTTTAGAAAATTTAGTGCAATTACCAAGAAAGATCCCTACCCTTTGCCATTCACAGATGAAGTTCTAAATAAGCATCATTTGTAGGAAATGATGTTTATTAATCCCACACTCAAAACACAATTGTTCAAAGCATGCAAAACACTAAAAGTGGTAATATCCACAATCACTAAAGAATTCTTAATTCCATTACCCCTTCTAGTTTTTCCCTTAAACCCTGTTAGAATGGATTCTAGCCCAAATTTTGTAATCTTAATTGTAGCATCTACATGCCTCAAACTCACATGAGTTCCATTATAAGCAATAATAATATAGCATGGCACTATCGAAAAGGCAAAAACTGCACACAATTATCCCAAGGAGGAAGATGTCACTACCGCCTACATCATTTAGTAAGGGCATCGCATGTGCACACACTGCCATCTATGTAGGCACTTATGAGTGCTCTGCCACTTTTGTTATAATAATCAATGTCAAATTTTGTCCTAATTGTACTTGGATAGTTGTTGCTAGCAATGTGCTCATTGGGCTCATAGGCATCATTTGGGTTGCATGCTTCAAGAGTTGCAATTTTTGTTGTGTGTCCACATAGCAATGACACTGGCCAAATCTCATATTGTGGATCCAAAGAACTATTAGAACTTTGTCACAACACAAGTTTGGATTCTGATAATCCATGAACCTTCATCAATTCACCAAGTGTCCAATTGCACACATCAACCTAAAGCTGCAAATTTGACTTATGTCCCTTGGATATGACAAGCTGTTTGAACAAAACACAACATAGATAGAATACCATGTTGCAATCTACATATTGTGTGAGTTTTTTACTTCATTTCTACATTGAGATCTCATGTGTAATGATCAATTGAGAAACTGCTTACACATTGTAATTTTCTTTTAATATTGATCAAAATTGAATTGAAGATCATTAGTTTATGGGGCCTAATAGCACCTACAATTTACAAGTGATTTTCATGCATCTTCATTATTATTGTCACTCCTTATAAACATTGCTTGTAAAAGAGGTGTGAAGTGAAAGGGGAAATGGAAAGAGGCACATGAACTTCAACTTGTATAGTGAGAAAATCATCATTAGACACCTACAAAAAGTGCACATGTCCAAACCCTACTTGTAAGCCCTCACAAAGTTGTGCCTTAAGACTTGAACCCTAAGGTAGTAGTGCAAAAAAATAGGTACATGATAATTTTCTTTCAGAAGGAAAAGAGAAAACACACAATAATGACATTCTATCTACAAAAGCAAATGCAAGAAGAAGAAGAAGATGCATGATCATTTGAGCGAAATGCTAAGGTTTTTCTTGGTTTTTATTTTGTATTTTTTCTCAAATTAAAGCACAAAGCACAAGAGGTATGGAGGAGTTAGAAGGTCACAAAACATACCTGATCAAACTTAATCATATTGGAAGAACGCTATTGCTAAACCATGAAATGCCATAACATAATGACATTGTTTGTACCTCCTGTCTAAAGTGAGGTAGGATCGTTGACGAGAAGCACAATGCGAACATGGTGTTATGGTAGTGACAGTCCCCACAATGAATGTAGAAAGTGATAATGCATTGTTCAAGCCTCACTCGCATGGTCTACAACTCCTAAGTTGGAACCTTGTTTGGTGCGGGCAAACCTTCATTAATGACTTTATGTGAAGAAAAAAAACCTCAGAAGTGGATTTCCAATATACATCATTGCAAAAAACAAATAGACAATCTATTTCATGACACAAGGATTTGCGCGATGCTCTGAAGGTTTCCTTCAAATCGCAAGACTAGAAACAAACACAATCTACACACAATCATTCTTCTATGTGTTGTTTCTCTTTGAAGTTTGGTGCTCGAACAAATGCAAACCCTATTGAATTTTTAAATTTTTAAAAAACATTTGATCTGAAAACTTATATTACAATTCTGAAAACTGCTATTCTAATTCCTTAAAGAAATTATTTGAATTGAAATTTGATATTTGAATCTGAAATTTTTTATTTCAATTCCTTAAAACATTATTTGAATTCAAAAAAATTATTTGAATAGGAGATTTTATATTTAAATTAAAAAAATCATTTGATCTAAAAATTGATATTTGAGTTCTAAATCATTATTTTCAAATCCAAAAAGTAGTATTTCAATTCAGAAAATCATTGATTGATTATAAACATGGACATTTAGATTTTGAATATTTTTATTTGATTATGAAATTTGATATTTCAACTCTGAAAAAAAAATTCATTTAAATTTTAAATAATCATTTGATTTGAACCTGAAATTTCAATTCTGAATTATTATTTGGGAATCTCATAATTAATCTTTCAATTCTGAAAAATATTAATTGGGGCTAAAATGGACATTTCAATTTTGAATATTTTTATTTGAATCTGAAAAATGATCTTTCAGTTCTGTTTTATTTATTTATTTATTTTCAAATTTTAAAAACTTATTTGATTTAAAACTTCATATTTGAATTCTAAACTATTATTTTCGAATCCAGGAATTAGTATTTCAATGCAAAAAATTGTAATTGAGTCTAAACATTGACATTTCGATTTTGAATCTTTTCATTCAAATAGGAAAATTGATATTTAAATTCTGAATTTTTTAATTTTAATTTTAAGGACCTCAAAGCTGAAATTTGAATTCCAAAATTATTGTTTTGCATTCCAAAATTAGTATTTCAATTCAGAAAATTATTAATTATGGCTAAAAATGGACATTGCAATTTTGAATATTATTATTTCAATCTGAAAATAGACATCTCAATTCTGAAAAAAATTATTTAAGTTCAAAAAAAAATTTGATCTAAAAATTGAGATTTCAATTCTGAATTACTATTTTGGAATCTAAAAATTATATTTTAATTCAGAAAATTACTGATTGAGTTTTAAGGGTTTTTTCTATCATTGCTATCCACAATAACTCACTTTTATAAATGATTATAAATGATTATTTTTATTAATTACAAGTTACACTAAATAAGTATTGGTATAACATAGATTTTTATATTATATAATTTATATTCCTACAATAAAAGAAATTAATTACTGTAATTCATGTTATATTACTTTAAAATCACTGTAACTACTTCAGATAGAAATTAATTAGTATGTGCATAATTATTTTTTAATTGAACATAATTATTCACAATCTGTAATTTATAACTTTAAATCTGAATTAAACTTTTGGAAAATTTATAATGTATTTAACATTATGATTATTTTAATGATTTAATTTCATGAATTATTATACAATTTTTTAAAAAAAAATTTAAGTTTTATTATTAGTCATCTATAATAATTATTTTTATAGTAAATTTTCAATAATTACAAAAATTAGTGTAATGTTTAGCAAATTATTGTATTTATAGTTAATAATTACCAATAGAAAAAAAAATT
>Ga0209611_10003099_pt1 | contig 29088 bp, 20 predicted proteins | sample S1TSphgellanicum_3_FD_187693 | JGI IMG/M metagenome (GOLD analysis project Ga0209611, IMG submission 187693) | Host-associated microbial communities from peat moss isolated from Minnesota, USA - S1T2_Fc - Sphagnum magellanicum MG (SPAdes) (version 2) | ecosystem: Host-associated > Plants > Peat...
GAAAATAGAGCAGTTCATGGATGATAAAGACCACTGAAAATACGAAAAAACATCCTTGGACCAGGCAAGGGAGAGGGGGCAATTGCGTGTTATTTTTTGTTTCTTCTTTTTTGTTTTAACATTAAATTTTTAAAATTATTTCTGGGGGGGTTTTAAGTTTAATTTCTTTTAGTTTATCTTCCTCAACATCATCAGCAGTGTAGGGGGCAGAGCAGCTTCAGCACATTTTTGCCAAATAATTAGTTAATTTTGAAGATACAAACCATTGTGAAAACTACAATATCCTCAAGTATTTCAAAAAATTCTTTATTTTCCTTCACAAATTTTTTTTCCTTTGAGAAAAATAACATTTGAAATTCTCAGCATTTCTAAAAGAAATATATTGTGCTGAAGCTGCCAAGGTATACTACCTACTAGGGTTTCCTCCCTAGACAAAAATTAATTTGCCCTTCTTTCTGAGGAACTCATCTTTCTCCAAAAACATCAGACTCCTTACCATGACACTCCTTACCACATATTGGATTTAGTTGGCTCCAACATTGTGCCACCTTCATCATCAACCATCACCTTAGGAAATTTGCAAAATTAGTTGGGCCCTAAGTTCTCTTCTTTTGGCTTCCCAATAGCATTTGTCCTCCAAGTGTCCCAAACATGCACTTCGTGTCACATTTGACAATCTTCTGCAAATTGTCACATTAGGCACATTCAACCTCTAGCTTCTCCATTTTCAGAACAATTCATGGCATTGTGCTCTTTTCTTTTGCACAAAGAACAACTTATAGGCATCGATGAGCCTAGAGTAGTAGGTTAGTAGTACCGTCCAAACCTCACCTCTACCTCCTTGTTAAAGGAAATTTAGTAGAGTCACATTCAAAGCACTTTACTTGCCTTTCCATGGCACTTTTGAACTCTCATCATTGTCTTGTTCTTCAAGGTTCAAATGGGGTCTTCCCCATTTCACCCAGCATTGTTTTAGTTTCCTCTATTGCTTTGCTAAACCTTAAACCCTTCAAAATCGGCAAAGTTCCACACAAAACAAAGCTTACACCAGACACTTTGCTTCATCACTAATCAAGACCCTACACATGAACTTGGATTCAAAACTACACAATTCTACCTTCTAAACCCCATTTTTCCTTCATAGAAACCTTTCTCCAATCTTTGAATGAAAAACCAAGCCCACTCATGAAATGGTTTACAACATATGGTATTATCTAGTCGTCCTTAAACCTTAGCACAAAGTGGCGAGATCTTCAAACAGCCTCACTTCCGAAGTTCAGGTGAAAACTAGAATTAAACTTCATATCAAATGAGCTTTGTCTACATCCAGTCAATGTCATATTTTTCTAACATAGAACAACCTTTTTTGTGTGTCTATCATTGGGCCGTATTCATACACATTGCAAATAATTGCTACAACAAGATCAAACCCAACATGTTCACTAGCCTAAACTGTTGCCTGCAAGTTAATTTTCCAAACTCCTCGGCTCCCAACTCTTCTTACTATTCTTTCCACATTATTTAAGCATGTTATAATTGCTAAAACTCAACAAAGTGTGAAATATTGAAAATTAATTTTGAATTTTAATCATGAACCTATACTCTAAAGAAACACAGACTCATTTCTGTCATAATGGGAGGCCAGGAACAAACCTCCTTTTTTTTCCCTTCATTTGGAATTCACAACCATCCCCATACAGTGTTGTTGCTAAAGGATTGAAAAACATAATGATAAAGAAGGTTAGGCCTTGTGCAAAGGTTAAAGAAAATTTGACAAAGGATTTGGTAAAGATTTTGACTGGCTCCCTTGAGAAAAAGGGAGAACCAGTTATGTTTTCTCCTTCAGAGACAAACTTGTCGATCAATCACAGCACTAGACAAATGAGCAGAAAGCCAAATATGCGCAATTTCTCAATCAAAACAGTACAAAGATTAACAATGACATCTTTTGGACCAATTCCCACAAATCCCCATTTAGAAGGAGAAAATGTATTCTGAAGAAAACATGCACTGTTCTATCACAATGCTCACAGAAATACTGATATGCATACCACTCTATGTTACAATAATGAATCTCAAACTTTGCATATTTCTGCACACTTCTGTACATGCAAAATAAGCACTAAAATTGACATCACTGCATAGAGGTCTTCCAAGATGCCTGCTAGAAAAATATATACACCTCCAATACCAAGTACTTACCAATCAACACAAAGCATTTGGGCCCACCTGTGTATGAAGCTCACCTTTCTTTTAAACACCACAGCCCCCCTCATGTGGAAGATCTTTCAGATACCTCATGGTCAGCCCAATTTTGATTGGATTTATATACCCAGCTTCAGTCTTAAATCCATTGACTCTTCTTGCTTAGCAGTTTCAGATGGTTTATGAGTAAAATAATCAGCACCATTGCTGGAAGAGACAGAGGGAAACCTGCAACTCAGTCGTGATTCTGCAGGCATTTCCCACTCCATTCCACTGAAAGACAAGTTGCCTTCATAAGAGAGGGTGAGGAGTCCATCACCCTCTGTATATATCGAGCCCTGAAATGGTCAGCCAAAACACCATGCCAAAAGGGGTTAAGAATTGACTTCCTGTCTTAGTCATCAAGAGATATAACCATTCACAACTGTCCTGTGTCTCCAAGGAACAAAGGATAAGCAGTTGAAAATAATACACAATCCACTCATTTATTGAGAAAAAAATCATAACTTATTGGCATTGCACCCCATCCCAACTTTCAATGTAGCCAACAACAAGAGGGCTGCAGGAGGAGGGAAACTACTGAATGAATACAGGTTAGCACATCTGCAGGAACGATAGACCAAGTAAAGAGCAACAGCAAGACTGGCATATAGCAAGCTCCATCAGAAATTTCAAGCACATTGATTTGAATGCCCAGGCTTGATATTCCAGATAATATCCTTAATAGAAAGCCCAAGCATGTAGGAACCCAACCAAATACACAAGCCTTGAGCAATGATAATGGTCAATAGTTGATAGAAGGAAGAAAATCTAACATCAGATTTACCAACCATGTTGCCTGGATGCTCATTCAGACACCTCTTCTTCTTTGTCCAGAATATTTACTGTTTATAAGTAGGAGGATTACTCTAAAATTGAGTTGCATCCTACAAATACAAAACTCTTACAAGTTCCCTCTGTGCACTAAATCTCAGAAGATTAATATCAAAAAACAAACAAAAATGAGGATGCTAATGATTGAACACTGTTGATCACCTGTATAACTGGTTGATTACCAAACAACTTTTAACTTGCACTTAAAAACGCAGAAAGCAAGCAAGGACTTGCCCATACCCTAACTTGGAGCCCAACCACAAACATGCCAGGAAGGAGCACCTTTTCCAGCTCCTTCATCATGGGCTTTCCATCCAGGTAGAGGATTTCAGAGAAGGAGACAAGCTCTGGTCCTCTTATCTGCCAACCAAACGCTTCTGTCTAAATCGGAACCTTTATTTATGATAGATATGCCCTCTCTGACTAAGAATTCCCGCTGATGTTTAGATATCCTAATCTTGCTACCACAAGGTGAACACTGCATAGATGACCTCAGACTTCACAACATTCTAGCTGCCTACTCAGTTCTCTAAAGAAACACAAATGATGAGCATACACACTGTACCTGATGGGTGTTGCACATTTGGAGCTGCAGATTTTCCTCATCTCCTTCAGAGAAGATAGCAATCTGCTTCACTGTGCTGAACTCATCCATATCTTGCACATCCCGACCATTCACTTCAAGTTTGCGCTCTGACTTGGCAGGATATGAACAGCTGGGAAGTCCAAGTGTGAGAAAATCACCCGACAATTGCAAATCAACCCCCATGAGTGCTGGGACTTCACTTCTTGACAAGCACCTTCTTCTGTTGAGGGTCAGCGCACTAGAATGACAGGCACTTGAGTGACTGTCTTTGACCAAGCCTACTTCTGATCGGACTGCTCTAAAAATAGGAAGGTCAGTCTCTTGCCAGGTTGACAAAGCTGAACGAGCCTTCAACTTCAAAAGAGGTAAGGAATTACCCAAGGCACTTCTGCATAGTGAAGAAACTTGAGTGTGTCAGCACTCTCCTGAACATAGCCTTCCACTGTAGTTCTACCAGTTTCACACAAATCTTGGACGCATCACACAAACTGCTATCAGTGCAGAGCAACTGCAGCACTGTTTGTTTTACTTTCCAATTAATATGCAACTCCAACCAAATCATCATGAATGTCTTAAAACAGTGACACAGCACACACCGACAATTCCCCAGCCAACACTAACCTATGGAAAACAAATAAATACGCATGTGAGCTGAATACTTTACCGGAAGATACCCGTGGTGTAATTGGCACCCCTGGGACTCTCTGGAGACTGAACTACATAAGGAGTGCACCCCTCATTCCCTGCATTGTTCTCCCCAGCAGGTACATTGAGATCCAAACTCTTAGAACACAGATGCTTGCTCAAACTCTCTTTAAGAGAGTGCAAAGGCCGCTTTTGCCCACAAGTCTGCATCAAACATTCCAAGCATCAGATACAGCAACTCGTATGGTTCATAAAATTGATTCAGGACAAACACTCTGAAAACTGGGAGGATTTCACCATTGCCATGCCTCATGTTTGGTGGAGGATGGCTTCTCTGGAGATAAGAGACTCCCACCTTTAAAAGATCATTGTCTTGTGTATGGGTGAGGCAACTCTTATTGAATACATCCACCACCCAAAAACAAATAGCAGATCAAGAAGACAAACCGAGCTTTCAGCAGAAAGGTACACTTGTACAAATCAAAAAAAGGACAGCTGACAAAACCCAATCACAGTGATTACTGGATTTGGAGTGAGACTTGAAAATTCACAATCAAAAGATGCGAATCAAATCAGCATCAAAAGGTACACTACAATCAACATGCAGGAGCTTGTCTGACACATGACCAAAATCTGGATTCACATGTGAAACTTTTCCAAGCCATCTTGTTAAAACGAACCTTCTCTATGGAGGGCCATATTGGGTTGCTTGAAAAGCTTTGGAAAGAAGAGAGCTCCCTTGGCCTATCGATGTTGGATGCACCAACCTGGTTAGGATCCACAATTGCAAAACACATCTTTAATATGTGTTCCTTCTGTACAGAATCTGCTTTCTCCCTTTCTCACCAAATCCAAAAATTTCAGCTTTTCTTCTTTAAAGACAACCAAGCCACCAATTCCAAGTAGCAGCTTAGGGCTGTATATCCATAACCATGACATTGATTTCAGCATCCAGAAACTTCTTATGCATTTCCACCATTTTTTCCAACTAGACCATGACAACATTAGATGCAGCGATGCAGACCACAAGATCTAGAAAATGAAGAAGGAAAGCATTCATGCCATTGGGAATTGGGGAGAGAATCACACATTTCCAGACCCTAGTGGGGATTCAAAACAATGCAGGTTGGTCAGAGTGGAGATGCCATCTCCAGCATCTTTTGGCACCAACTGCAGCAGTGTCCTGCTGCCACCAGATTGCAGCACTCCAGGCTCCAGGAAACCGCTTGTTACTGGTAACAGACAGGCAGGCTCTATCACCTTGTCATCGACATCCTCTATAGTCCTCTTTTCCTCTTTTAGATTCACCACCACATTCGAAACTCTGCTTGTCTGCACATTTAAGAACATGGGCGCTGTTGTCTTTGCATGGGTTGTAGGTGAGCCCAAGCAAGCAACAGCATAGGAAGAAGCTATCCTGTCAGGATTGCCCTCATAACTCGAAGTGCGAGATCCTTGAGCATGCCTTGCAGTAGTAGCAGCACTGGAATTGGAGGGATCACGAGCTAAAGACATTATTGTCTTGAGCACGTCTTTCTCCGAAGAAGCTCTTGCAAGAGAATGATGATGATGATGATACTCGCCAGCAAGAAAATCCGAACGCTTATCAGGAGGCCCCAAGCGTGCATTACTACAAGGAGACAGGGCAGTAGTGCTGCTGCTACCTTGATGATGATGATGAGGGGTCGTCAGAGGTGGTGGTGGTCCTCCTCCTCTGCTGACACAGCGTAGACCCACGACACCGCTGCTGCCTTGATGGTGATCGGCGGAGGAGGCGAAGGGAGCAGGTAGGCTGCTTTGTAGTGATTCCAAGCACGCTGTTTCTTGTTTGCTCTGCTGCTCCTGCAATCTCAACTTCTCCAGCTGCGCCACTCCTAGGCCCCGTTGCGGTTGTTTCTTCTGTCCACTTTTCCCCTTTCTTGCCCTACTACTGCGCCCCTCTACTGCGGTGTTCTTGTGTGAAGGACCTTCATGATCAACCTGACTAACCTTGTCTGTCTGCAGGCGAGTGGTATGCTCGATGCAATTTATGGACAGCTTCTCTGCAGTGGCCAGTTCAGGAGTCCGCATGAGCAGTGTCGCCATTTTAGTCTTCCCTTTCACCTGCTTTCCACTTCCGAGACAGGCGTGCTGCTGCTGGTGCTGTTCCTCCTCCTCCTCCTCGTTGGAACCTCCAAAGGCGTGTACAACCACCTGTTGTGTCGGATACGGCTAAATGACTCCTCAGCGACACACTGCAAATTGAAAAACCACACAAAGATATTCAAAGATCACAAAGATTTGAGGGCGAACAACAGCACGAGCACCAAGCCCCGCGACAGAAAATGCCACCAAAAAAAAACAAATAGACAGACAATGATCAGAAACAGAGAACCGCAAAAGCGCTTGCAAATAGAAAACCGATAACCCCAGCCCTCGTAACCACAGAAACCTGCAAAGAGAGAAAAAAAGAAAGAAACAGCAACTACGGCATCACCACGGCAGTTGAGCTTGCCATCACTGCATCCACGAACAATCACGAACACAAGAAACCAAAACTCCTCGAAACAGAACAAAAACACAAGGCAATCCAAGCCAAACTCTGATCAAGATTCACAGCGTGCATGCACGACGCAGGCAATACAAGCCATGAGACATCCGCTGAAAGAGAACAGCAAAGAAACACAAGGAGAGAAACAGAGAGTGAGAGAAAAGGAGAGAGAGAGAGAGAGAGAGAACCACTGCACCTCAAAAGGGGCCAAAATCATCGCACAATGCACAGAAAAGAGCCAAGTAAAAACCGGATCCAAGGCATCATAGGCACACAACACTAACGGAAGCTGAAAACCAGCACGAGCGGAGCAAACACATTTGTAAAAAACTGTGGAACGACGCAGCCGCGAGAGAAGAGAGAGAGAGAGAGAAGAGAGACGGAAGGTACAAACCCGCAGAGCGAGAGACGAAGACGAGACGGCAGGCGAGAAGGGGAAAGGGGGAAGAGGGAGACGAGGGAGGGAGAGCGGCCGCTGCCGCCTACGGACTCCGAGCTGTAAGGCTTTCAGGCGGCAAGCCAAAGCCGCAGTAATCGGGCAGCGATAATCGGTAGCTGCCCGAGGCTGTCAGACCGACCGTGCAACATTCCCTGCGTATGTAACGGAGCACAGCCCTATTTGGTCTGATGAGTAGGATCTTACTTACCTACCTACCAAGCTTTTTTTAATCCCTTCGTATCTCCCCCTATTACCTACCTACTTACCTAGCTTTTTTATCGCTATACAAATAAGTAAATATATCTACTGCTTTTTTACCCCTAAGGTAAGTATATCTACGTATTTACATCTGCCTGCTTTTTATCCCTATGTATATCCCCCTTATTCCCTACCCACCTAGTTTTTTCTCCCTACGAAAATATGTCGATCTACGTATTTACATCAGCCTGCTTTTTATTATCCCTATGTATATACGTAGATATACTTGAAGCTTTTTTTAACCCTAACGTATATCTAAAATATACGTATTATTTACATCAGCCCTATTTGTACTAGTGACTGTGCATTTCATACCTCCTAGTGAGTCAATCTCACTAGAGCAAGCAAGCTTGGTAGCAACATTTTGCTGTCACACAGAATGCATACTCTAGGGGACATTTCCATTCCATAATCATCCACAGTAGGTCATAAACTAGCACAACGTAGTTGGTCATTATGTATCTATCCTAGGTGGCAGAACTGGCAATGGGAGGCTGATTCCGCCATTCCAAGACAACTTGAAAACCTACCAAACTGGCAACAGTCATTTACACATACCGTATATATATATATATACTCACACATATGTATGTATATGTATCTGTACAAATACATGTATCTGTACATGTGACCTATTGGATTGGAGTGTTGAATTGTTTGGGGGTTGTTTCGTACTTGATCGTATACTTTGAGCATATGAATGAGTTTTCGACTCCGAACGAAATTAAGTCATGCCCACCATGGCTACCGAAATCAAACTTCGTTTTCACCAAAGTCTTGTGAGGGGCTGTACATGTGTTTTTACGTAATGACCTCCCGCAACCCACAGAGGTCATTTTGTTTTACGAACATGCCCACATGCAAAGGCAGGCCAGTACAGTGGACCCCAAGGCTGTAGTCATTCTGTGCTAGAAATTACATTTCCAGCACCCGTAATTTGCCTCTCCCTACTACGAGTGGGAAGGAGAGCCCACCATATTGGCCAGCCTCAATCATTATGCCACATATTGCCTTGTCATATTATGGCATTATACCAAAAGCGCACACCATATTGGCCTTCCTCAATCATTTATGCCGCATATTGCCTTGCTATATTATGGCATTATACCAAAAGGGCATACCATATTGGCCTTCCTCAATCATTTATGCCGCATATTGCCTTGCCATATTATGGCACGTGAATCGAGGGTGGGTGGTCGAGGTTTGTGGTGTAATGCTCTGCTAGCTCGGCATTACCCTACCCAGTAAAGCACTTGAAGAAATGTTCAAGTGTGTTTGGAGGGCACCTTTGGTTCATGAATATTATAATAATATCTCTTTCAAAAGAGGACAAATATTATGCCTACTCTGAAGAAGGGACTTTCAATGAATTAAGGTTAAAGCTTCTTTTTTTTGTCTCACATAAATTCATTAAAAAGGACTTCCTTCTCAAGCAAATTCAAGTCCAACCATTGTTTTTTTTTTTTTAATCAATTAAATTTTATGACAAATTTTGTCTTCTTCTTTTTTAGGAAAATAGAAAATTTTGGAAATTTTGGCTTCTCAAATGTAAATTCGAATTTGTTTTAATTTTGTGGAAGTTTGCCAAATTGGATTGAAGCCACAAGCTTGAAATCTAGGTAACCATCCTATCTTGAGGGATTTTATTTTTATTTTTTTCAATTTTTGGATATAGCCACAAAGGTGATCATACACAAGAGGATTTAGCCAAATTTGGCTACAGGTTAGGGAGGAAAATATAAATTATTTAAGAATGCTGCTATCTATTCAGCAACCTGCTGGAACCTATTGTCTAGTATGGAGATCTTAGAAAAAAATCCCCTCAAAATTTTGTGACTTTGGTGCATTTTATTCACAATAATGCTTTGTATGAGTCACTCTAATTATTTTCCCATCTCCAAGTGGCAATTATCTGCCCCCTAAAAAAAAATGGTGACTCTATCTAGGCATCCAAAAAATCATTATGGTTGTCAAAAATTATAAGGTCAAAATATAATATTAGTTCCAATTTTTGGGAATTTTTTAATAAAAGAAATATAATACATACGTGAAGACCAAAAAATTGGTTCCACCGGTCTGAAAATGGCAATTTAATGCAATATATGCAACAACAAAAAAAAAAAATTGATGTGAGTGACCTCTATTGGATGGTCACCAATCCACTTACCTGACAAATTTGTTTTTAATTTAAAAATTTAAAAGAAAAAAACATAAGGTTGACATAATAACAAAAAAATAAACATGAGCATTAAATAATGAGAATGAAATCCCTTCCCAAAAACAATTGTGAAGGATAAACTATTTTCTAACGATACCATGTGCTACTTCATTGAATATATTCAATAAGTTCTTTTTGAAAAAAAAACACACAAAAGCATAAATAGACCAAGTTAACAACATTTTTGGAATTCAAAATTTCTAAGATGAAACATCACCACCACATAGCCAACATATTAGCACTTACAAATTCATTGTGAGAAATAACATATGCATCAATGACTATTAACTTTGAAAATGACCAACATATTGTAGTGTATGTGTAGGGTTTGCAAAAAGTAAACTTGAATGTTCAAGATTTTCAATTAGAGTCATAAAACCTTCTTGCCAATAACATGATTATCTTATGATGCAATTGGATCTCCTTTTTCCTTCATTCCTAGGCATTAGTATATCTCACAATTGCAAATAGATCCTAAAATCTTTGCTAGGTGGAGGAAATAGATTAAAATTTTGAGATCATGGCAAAACACTATTTCAATGAATAATATTAACAACAACAACAAACAAAATCAACCTTGGCAAGGGTAGATATTTCACCATGATATCACAACAAACACAAGACAAAAACACACAATCTAGAAGCCAAAAAGGGTACGAAGTTTTCAACCTACAAATCTTGAGTACTTTTCCACAATGTCACCATTACATGAAATTTGTGGGTTGAAAAAAAGAGCAAAAGACACTTTCACATGAATGCAAGAAGCTCTCAAACCATAGACTTACTACTTACCAACAAAGTCGTGGCATCCTTATTCAACCACCACTTGGACTTGAGGATACATTCATAACCACAAAATCAAGCTCACTACAAAATTTGTAGCTTGTTCAAAGTGTTGTAAGCTGCCCTATTTCTATATGAATTTTTTTTTGTGAGGCCCATGGTATGGGTGTGGATTACTCAAATGATTCTAGTGCCATAGCTCGTTTCCAAATCTAGATCACAACACAATTTTCAAAAGATAAAACCATAGGCTAAATATGTCCTTTACGCACCACACACCCATTTTATTTTTATTTTATTATTTTGTCAATTTTGTGACATAGCCAAAGTGGTGACCATCCATAGGAAGATTTAGTCAAATTTGGTTATAACCAAGATGAAAAAGAAAAAGAAATCAAACATATGTTTATATTTTTGGCTACCTACTTGAACCACATATAGAAATCTGGTAATTTTAATAAATAAATAAAAATAAAATCATGATGAAAATCCCCAAAATGACTTCAATATTTTATTTAAAATATTCAATGTCACTTTTTGGCTAAATTTCGGCACTCTAAAGAAGAAGGTTGCTGCAAGGCATTGGACAAGAAACTTTTTAACAGGAATTCTCAGAGGTAGGTGAGTAATTCAGTTAAGAGCTAGAAAACCAGTCTATGGCACTCACACATTTTTTCCCTTGAAATATGGTTCTCTCCATCACCACCAAACAAACAAATAACACACACACCACCACCACCCCCCAATGGACTTTTCTTATGGTACCCCACCACTTAAATTGACCCTTTGTTGGCTTGAATACCGTGGCCTAGGGTCAATTTCAACATTGACAAAAACGAATAATTTTGTTCCAAAAAATGAATTCATTTTTTAATTTTGATTTTTTTTTCCCACCATCTACTATTTCATATTGTGATATGAGTAGTGAAATTATTCAGAGTGTAGCCTATGATAATTATGATGATTTTCAACATTTCAATTTCATATTTTCACAAAATTTCATTTCACTATTTGGAGGATTATTTAATGACAAAACTGACCTTAGGGTAAGGTAGTAAAATTCAAACAATAGGTCAATTTGAGAGATAGGGTTCTTACCTATACAGAAAGATATGTCTAACACACATGTCTTTACCATACTTTTAGACCAGGTTGGAAATACTTACACCAGGGGTTTAGGGTTTTCAATTTAGGGTTTAGGGTTTTGAATTTTGGGGTTTCAAAAGTTTGGCATTTTTTTTCCCTTTTAAAAGAAAAATTAGTCTTCAAAAAAGAAAAAAAAAGGATATACAAACTCTTGATGACAATCAAATGACACTAATACATATGCCAGCCAGGCTAAAATCCTCAATCCTTGGGTTGGTAGTGTGTAGTTTGTACCTTGGATGGCCCAAACCCTATGGCACTGCAACATTAGGACTCTCAAAAGGACTCTTATTTAGTAATACCTGGGTGTACTTGGATTGCACTAGGCAAAGACTGAGGTGGTTTGGGTTTGCTAATTTTTGACATACAATTTTCTAGATCCTCATCACAGGACTTGGAACTTGAGTGTTTTATTAAGTACACTCAACACCCAACATAGGTACTTACTTACCCATCCATCTAAGCTGCCCAACTTTCATGAACACCCAAATGGATGAAAATGTAATCACCTTGGTTGTTCCATAAACATTTACCCAATTCGATGAAAATGCAATCACCTTGGTTGTGTCATAACATTGACCCAAATGGATGAAAATGCAATCACCTTGGGTGTTTCATAAAAATTTACCCAAATGGATGAAAATGCAATCACCTTGGTTGTTTCATAAACATTGACCCAAATGGATGAAAATGCAATCACCTTGGTTGTTTCGTAAACATTGACGCAAATGGATGAAAATGCAATCACCTTGGTTGTTTCGTAAACATTGACGCAAATGGATGAAAATGCAATCACCTTGGTTGTTGTTGTGCTTGTTTGCTTGCTTCCTTTAGTAGATACCAAGTACATAACCTGAAAGCAATCTCATTTGTCATCTTGCAGACCTGAAGATTTTTCAAAGATTTGGCCAGAGATGTGGTTTGTGATCACGCTGGGAATTTCATGCCTCTTTCATGTGAAAATTTCTATTATTCTTTTTTATGTAGAAAAAAAGTGACATATGGTTTACACAGTCGAACCAAATGAGTATTTCCATAGTGCACTTGTAGATTCCACTAAAGGTTTTAGCAAATATAATTATAGCCTACGTGAAAACTATTTAGCCAAATTAGTTTTTTTTAGGGTTGAGTGTTGAGTACAATCATCCATTTTGTTCCATATTAATATGTTATGGAATTGAGTACTACCAATATGATTCTGAGAAGTTTTTAAAGAGCATTAGAACTACCCTTATGTAGCTACAATGCAATATCTTTCAATTTTTCTTTCTTTTCATTTTTTTGACAAATTTCAATGTTTTGGGAAATTTGGGAAATTTTCTAAAATTAAGAAAAAAATTGGATTTTTTTAATTTTCTAGCGTAAATTTGACTAATTTTCTATTTTTGGGGGAAATATGCCAATTTTTAGCATCACAAAATTGGAAAAAATAACCCCTAATCTTTTTCATTGCATGAAAGGTACCTAAGGCCAATGTGAGGTCACAATTGATATCCATTATTTTGTCCAATTGTCACATGAAGGGTTGCAACACACACTATCAAAGTTGAAATGGATCACAAATTTTATGACGCACATGGTGTGCGCACACCATGTATTTATGCACATTCCTCCTTTCATGCTCTTGACAGAATGGGTGAGTTTTGGTATATCACTAAAAAAAACCTTTTGGATAATTGTGCAGCTCTAGATTTTATGAGCAAAGGAATAAACTCTCTCAACAATGGGTCTCATTGTTGGGGGAAATTTTTTGTCAAAAATGGATTTTTTGGACCCACAAAATGCTCTCTAGAATTCATGAAATTCTCAGCTAGATTTGCAGCATCTGCCCCCACCCCGCACTCTTTTCCTCTGACATGCGGGTGAACTTCCCTTCCTCTTCAGATAGCATGCAGATTTGAAAGCTGGTGTCGCCTCTCCACGATTTGTTGGGAAGTCTGGTTTCTATCACTTTCTGAGCTGTGCTAATAGATAGGCTTGTGACGAATACTTACCCTTGGTTTGTTTGTTTGTCACTACTTGTTGCTGGAGGATGAGGAGGGGGTACGTGGTATTGAAATTGATTGCACATCTGTTTGTAGCAGGACAGTGAAGCTCTCCCCGCAAAATATGCAAAAGTATGACAAAACTTCATTCACTCAATAAGTGTTGGAAATGTCATGACAACTATCTTCCCCAACACACACATACAAAACACACTCAAAAAAATCCTCTTCTCGAACATAGAAGTGTGAACCCAGTGTTCAACGGGTATCATCTTTTTGAACATATAATCAGTCTGGTCCTGGTATTGGGTATTTAAAAACAACTTTGACAACCAACCTGGTCCTGAAATTGGGTATTTTAAAAACAACTTTGATAACCAACCTGGTCCTGTTATATTGGGTCCAAGACTGAATTATGAGAGAGGTATAAACCTGGTATTCTTGAGCTTGGTATAAGGCATATATTTATATACCTGGTATTATTACCTCAAGTCCCTACCAGGCATGTATTTGTGTAAGGCCAGTAATGCCTCCATTCATACTATCCTAGTGGGGTCCATGATACCAGTCACAGATCTGTATACCAGTCTGACACTGGTCTGAAGCTTGAACCCTAGGTCCCCCTCACAACAAGAATGCTAATATGTTCAAAAAGAGGAGGTGAAACAGATCCTCAATATATCAGAGCATCTTCACAGGTGGTGCTCAGTAAGCAGCCACCCTCCAGAAGAAAATTGGATGAAGAAAAGTCAAAAACACATGCCCGGTTTGACTCAAGCAAAATGATTTTGGCCCAGCAGTTTTTACAAAGGATGCAGAGAGCCTAGTACAAAGGCACAGCAATGCCTAACACCCTCTGTTGATTGGGTGGATGGTTCGACTGGTGGAATGGGTTGCTATTAGTAGTCTCTTACCTTTTTGCAATCTCAATTTTAGTTTTATCAATGGGGTTGAAAAAAGTAAATAACTAAACTTGGATGTGAGAAATATTTTTCCGTAAAAAGAGTCACATACTGAGCACCACCAGAGATGCTTTAAGTCATTTACACCAATTGGTTTTCAAAGAGCTGTCTTATGTCAAAAGTTTTAAAAAACAATGTATTGCCTAGAGCAAATATCACATTCAAGAATTCTGTTCTTACTTCTAACTTTTGATCCTTCTTGTGCTCTGATCAATTTTTGTCATATTTTTGTCAAATTTTGTCATATTTCAAACTTCTTTTTGTTGTCACTGTGAAGAGACACAAAAGGAAAATTCAAGTTTGCAAGATGTTTTAAACCTTACTTTTGAGGTGGGTTTCACATCATGATCACAAATGTATGGATCTTACATACAATGATGACTTGGGCCAGGACATCCAACATGCCTTAGTCTCTCTTTATCGGTGAGGGAAAGATAAACCCGTGTTAGGCGGTTATCAGAAATGGCAATTGATAACCAGTGGTTCTCAGGTTATTTCTCGATGTTATATGCAACTTTGAATTTCACGGGAAAATAACAAATGAATTGCTCCGATACATAACGGCAGTTCTCAAAAATCTGAGAACTGAATATCTGGTATAAAATGGCACTTGTAACCAAATCCAAGGAATGGTCAAATGGATGAATTGGTTATTTTAAAACTGCTGGTTAATTCATGAAGACCGCCGGTTTTTTGAGGTTTTTTGGGCCACAACCAAAGGTTGTTTGATTCTGAAAATTATGACCTTATTATACCTGGGTATAATTTTCACTATTTAGATCCCCATGGGAGAGAGTAAGAACATTTTGTGCACACATACTAGTTGAGTGCACATTGGGAGTAGATGAGCCTTATTGCTGCTCCCCAAATTTAGAGTAGGTGCCTATTGTGTTCACATACAATTGAATGCACATTGGGAGAGGATGACACTATTGGTGCTCTCACACCCCCCAAAATTTGAGTAGGTCCTTGTTGTGTTCACATAATTTGAGTGCACACTGCACATTGAGAGAGGATGAGGCTTGTTGGTGCTCCCCAAAAATTGAGTAGGTCCTTATTGTGATAACATAAATTGAGTGAACATTGGGAGAGGATGAGGCTTCTTGGTGCTCCCCAAAAATTGAGTAGGTCCTTGTTGTGTTCACATAAATTGGGTGAACATTGGGAGAGGCTGAGGCTTATTGGTGCTCCCCAAAAATTGAGTAGGTCCTTATTGTGATAACATAAATTGAGTGAACATTGGGAGAGGATGAGGCTTATTGGTGATCCCCAAAAATTGAGTAGGTCCTTGTTGTGTTCACATAAATTAGGTGAACATTGGGAGAGGATGAGGCTTATTGGTGCTCCCCAAAAATTGAGTAGGTCCCTATTTATATACATAAAATTGCGTGCCCATTGGGAGAGGATGAGGCTCATTGGTGCTCCACACCCCCTCCCCTCACCCAAAATTGAGTAGGTGCCTACTATGTGCACATAAATTGAGTGCACATTGGAAGGGGATGAGGCTTGAGCCCTATGGGTGCTACCCCAATAAATTGAGTAGGTCTCTATTGTGTGCACAGCATTTAGCTGCCGCCTTTACTTTTATTATTAGGTAGCCACACCCACCAAGGGACCATAAATGAAAAAGAGGAGCCCATGTTGTTGTTGTTGTTGTTGTTGCCACCACTAAGTCCACCACCATATGGCTCTAGATCCTAGGTCATGAAACCACTTCATGTAACGTGTGGGGCAAGGGGTATGTCCTTTGCCAATTTATGGCAATGGTTTTTTTGGAATTTGGGGTAAAATAAATCACATTCATCATATCATCTCTTCACTTGATTGCCTTCTCTTTATTTGGTTTGTTGCAAGGATTGCTCTAAACCCATTTCAAATTCTCATCAACCACATTACAAATTAAAAGGAAGGACTTCCATTGATTCAAGTGCAAGGAGAGAGGATCACAACTTCAAGAGCTCTTACATTTAGTGAGTTTTTGACCTGTTGTTGTGTGAGTTTTTTCTTGTTGAATGATACATGTACTACTAAATGAAACTGCTCTCAATAGGCTACTACCTACTACTATTTTGGAGCCTGGAATTCTTTGCCTCAATTGGAAAGTTACCTACAAATGTGTGTGTCAAGGTGGTATTTTAACCCCTTCAAAGCTAAAAGCTTTGTTCGGGGTCTAAGGTTGGTCTGGAAGCTTGCACATGGGGCAGGATAAGTGCCAAAATGAGCAATCATTCACCTGAGCACCAGAAAGGGATGGATGATGGGTGGATAAGAAACACATCTCCATTGAGTTCCTATTCCCTCAGTTGATCTTTGACTACCTACCTATACTAACTACCCTCTAGCCCATATCCTCACCATCTACATGCATTACTTGGTAATCACAGGTCATGCTATCTACCTACCTACATATCCACATATGCTACCTACTTACATACATCACCTACATGGCTGAGCTTTGTCTCATGCTTTTCTAGATCATTTTGAATGAAATGATTTTTTTGTTGTTGTTGTTGTTGTTCTTTTGTACAAGGGCATATGGTGTGTTTCTAGACAAGCATAGATCCTTTGAAATGACACAAATGACATCTTACAAGTGAACCCGATTTACATTAGTGAATTTGGGCTTATTCTATTGGAATTTGTCATACCTTTCTATATGTTATAAATATTTTCCGAGGATGATAGTTTTCATATCCATAACAATGAGTTTATTTGGAACTTAACTTTTTTGGACTCACATTTTTAGCTTGTTTTGGTGTGCCAAGTATTTTTATGACCTATTATATGTTGAAAAAGGTTATGATTATGGAGCCATGGTATTTATTCATTCATGTGTGTTTGAAGATGTTTAGAAATGAAATTATTTACGAATGTCTCATTTTTTCATCCACAAGGCACATTCAACTATGTCACTTACATTAATTGGAAACTTTTGATCAAATGAGTGCATGCATTGGACTAATGTTGGGTGGTTCTCATTTTTTCGTGAAAATTGTCAGTTCCAATTTTTGGGGCAAGTTTTGAAAATTACCCCAGTTTGTCTTTATTTAATTTCCTATTCTAAGAATCACCCCGGCTTTTAGAATTTTAAAAAAATATATGAGTAGGTGATTTTCAAGGTCGACAAATCTCGTAGAATTTCAAATTGTCGATTTTGAAGGGCGGTTCTCATAAGTCGATTCTCATAAATCAAGGTTTTTTGTTTGTTATTTAAAAAACCTTTTTTGGGGGTTTTTTTTGTGTTTTTTTATTTACAATCCTAATAAATGATGAAAAATAATTTGTTTTAATATTTAAATTTTCATATTTATAATTTCCTCCTTTTCAAATTCCCCTTCAAATTTTTTCAACTCTTCCTCTACAATTTCATCCTTCCCTATGAACTTCACTAAGGTTAATGGCATATTACATCCTACCTTAGAATCATTGGGTCAATTTTGACAAAGAAAAGTTAATTTATCTTAATTTTTCAGATTGTAATTGACATTTCCTAACGCTTGTCAAAATTCCAACAAGAGAAATATTTGTGTAGTCTCAATTTGGAAACCTACAATTCCTAAAATTCACTTTGCAAAAAAACCAACTACAAGAAGTTTAGATTCATGTTTCTCCCAACATTGGAAAGGTTTTTTTATATCTTTCACATCCACATGAAACCTCTTAAAATCCAACAACTCCCTTATTACAATTTCCTTTGTAGTTTCAACGTTGTTGTTAATCAACTAGAAAACATCTATCTAATCCATAATCCTAATCAGCATTTTGTTATACACAACTAGAAATAACATCTCCAACAAGATGTAGGTGATTGTATGACTTGACCAACATGGGATACAACGCCCTCCTATCACACTCCTCCACAATGAACATTCCTTGCCCTTTACCAACATATGAAAAAACAAAACAAAAACTCTTAAACCTAGCGTCAAGCATCAAAGACAAAATGTTATGTGTTTTAATTTTTTTTTTCATATGTCCTTGGAAATGAAAGGAAAGAATCTCAGACCCTAAACACTTTTGATTTAATGTTAGAACCAATAGTTGTTAATTCTAAAAAAACTTTAATGCCATCATCCATGAAAAATTCAAAAAAGGTCTCAAATGCATTTCATCCCTTGCTTTAGAACTCATGGTTAAATGGCAAAATTGAAGGCATTTGATAATAACCAATGTTCAACAAATTGATTCAAGACACAAGCAAAGACAATAGGGTTCAAACAATCAACTATTATTTGACAAATGAACCATGTAATAAGAAGAGGAACATGGCCAAACACTCAAATATTAATTTGCATGCTATAACACATGTTAATAGTTCCATGAAAAAAAAGCTCTTCCTAAAATAATATTACCCTTCTTGAAAACCTACAAAAAGATTAAAACAATTAGTAAAAATTCTAGAAAAAATTATTTATTCAAAACTACAAAATAATCAACATATAAAGATGAATAAAAAGACACTTATCTTGTCTTAATAGGTGTAATTAGTTCCTTTGGTCAATTTCTAGACTCAATACAAGCTTTCATTAACTATTGTCTTCTATTTTTAGATTTTTTTGGCCGTGTTATACATTTCTTGATATGAGACTATGCAAACTTGATTGAGACATACTTAAGATTTTTGCATACCCTCTCTTGAACATTAGCATATTGACAAGTTTTGGAAAATGCATGACCAAAACAAGTGCCATTAAAACTTTCTTCCAACCCCAAAACCTCACAATTAATAATAAATTTGAAAGTTGTGGTCATAGAGTTTAAATTTTCCTCTCATCTTTGACATAGGCAATGATCTCCTTGCTTAACCCATAACAATTCAAGAGCTCTTAAAAATTTTAAACTAAGGCTTGACCTATTATTTATGTTGCTTCAAATTGACCAATTGTCACCTTCTTGGCTTGCCAAATTTCATCCAAAAAGTTAATGACCAAGGCAAAAATGTCATAAGTGCCTTTTGACATTCACAAATCGAAACATGCAATAGCTAACATATAGTGATAAATTTATAATAAAACATAAACATCATTTGTTTTCTAAACCAAGTCTAGCAAAATCTCTTATGAAAAAAAATTTGGAAGGAAAAACAACATGAGGATTCAATTACAAAGCAAATCGCTTCAACCATGGACTCCTTAAAAAATGTATAGGAAAATTATTCTTAATAATTAGCAAGGCTAGATCTTCAAGAAATTATTTCAACTGCATTTACTTTTTTGTAAAGAAGTTTTGCAAAGAAAAATTCAGAAATTTCAAATGAAGATACATTTTGCCTCTTTCTAACTAATTGTTTTTCAACTTGACTTTTCATTAAACTATTCACTTATTCATTAAGTTTTTTTGCAAGCAAATTGTGTTATACATCCACATTTTTTTCAAAGTTGATATCCCATTAATTTTATGATATGAAATTAATCCCTTCTTTAATTTTGTTCTTGGATTATATAGCACATGTGTTTTGTAACACAAATGACATCTCATGACTTGAGGGATTTTGCCATCCATTGGTTTATATTGACCACGTAAAAAACCTAACAAATGGCATTTCTCCTTTCAAGCTTCTAAAACAGTCTTTGAACATGCAATTTCTATAAGTTTAAGATGAATATTTCATCATTACTTTCAAAAGCCTTGCTTGCTTCAAATTTTAAGCTCAAATTCTCAATGGAAGTTTTTGTTACATGTATATCATCCATCAATTCTTCATTTTGATTAGGTTCAATTTTAATTTCCTCTCCAATATTTTCACTTGCACTTGATTGTTCCATTAAAAGTAATGTCTAAAATAATAGCAAGTAATGCAAAATTTCAACTTCCAACAACCAAAATCTAAAATATTACAACTTATTTCCTTCAAATTAAATATTTTTGGTAATCTTCTTAGATAAGTTTTTTGTGTGTAGATTATAAAATTAATGAGCAATAGGGCAAAGGTAAAGAGAGAAATCAAGGGTCAAGGGGGAAGATCATTTACAAATATAACAACAAATTCATTTCTAGGCCTAATGCAAAGAATAAAAATTGAATGGAAGCTACTATTGCCTTCTCAAACAAGCACCAATCTCCTTCCAACAATCAAGGCTAACTTGCAAATGAAATAAATGAAATGTTAAAAATAAAAAATTTATAAAACAAGTTGTCTACAAAACTACAAATCAAATACAAATGCATGTTTTTTTTAAAAAATATCAAACAAAAAAAGGATCAAACTTAATGTATAAATTTTATTTATAATTTTAAAAAAAAATAAAGCTTACAAGTTTTTAAAGACAATTTCTTGTCCTTTTTTCTTTTCCTACAAAATCAAAAAATATTATATTATATTATATTATATTATACAAAAACTTGAGAAATTGAAGCTAAACATAAAGAAACTTCAGGAATGATCAAATAAAAAATGAAAAACTTACATTGTTTGCTGACTTTTGCTTGTTGCTAGTAACTATTCAAAATACGAAGAACCACAAGAATAAAGGCCAAAGGAGAAGTCTAAATCTAACTTGCAAACAAGGAACAAAACAAAATTATATGATTAAAAAATAAGAACATAAGAACTAAAAATAAGAACACAAAATGCGTAAAATCAATGTGAAAATGAATCTTTATTGTGTTAACATATGCAAACATGAGAATCCCCAAGAAAGTTTTCATGGTGATTCTCACCAGCTGGTTCTCACACTGAAAACCGACACCGGTTTTCGGTCTACTGGTGAGAACCGCCCAACACTGCATTGGACCTCCAGTTGATTTGCACTCAGGAGAGGGGTCAATGATAGTAGTGGGAATCACGAGAGGGGTCAGTGATGGTAGTGGGAATCACAGGTGAATAACAAGATCCTAACCTCAGAAATTCGTTTAGAAGCTGACCCAAGAGTTTCAGCATTGGGATCTTGTATATAGCTTCTTCTCTTTGAAGTTGAGGTCCATTTTCAAACTTCCCTCTATTGGCATTCTGGAAATTGCAAACCTTCCTTCTTACTTGAAGAATCACATTTTGACTTGAATTTTGTATTTTTGGTCATAATGAGTGGGTTACTTGGTAAAATGTGACTCCCATTTTCTAATGGCATGCAATGCATTAGAGTGACCTTAGAAGAAGGTCTGTTGAGTAATTAAACGAGGACCCACTTTTTCTTTATTTCTTTCTCTAGTTCTTTTTTCCCTTGTTGGTACACTTTGTTTGGAAGGTTTGTTGATTGTTTCAGACACTTACAAAACCCCAACTCTTCCTTCTTCTTTTTTGTGTGTGTGCTTGTGTGCAGATTCCAACTTTTGGATCTGCTACTTGGCTTACATGCATTTTTTTTTGGAGGTACTGATCATCAGCCACAATGTTGTCAATTTCTTATATAGCTAGCCTAGTAGCCATTTTTGGGAAAGCCCAAATAACGCCTAAAGATTTGGGACCTGCCATTTTCTAACTTTGTCTTTTCCCCAGCCTTTCAACCTTCCAGCTTGCATCCGTGCTACAGCTATAAAGCATGGTACCGTGCACTACTTAGAGGCCAGTGTCCATAGTCCAATTTTAATTGGTATTTGTATAAAGCATTCATTTATGGCTTAAACCCTTTCAAAATAATCAATTTGACATTCATTGAAGCTATCACAATTGAAAGCCAATTTCTAGGCCATGATGTGATACTTACCATGGTTTCAACTACATCACTCATCCTTGCCCTTTTAAAAAAATGAGCAATTATGAATTTATGAATTGAGTATGTCACACATCCCAACCTATTCTCTAGGCCATGAAAACATAAATCAAATCATCACTATTCCCTTTAGTCTCTAATAGTTGAAGGTGAAGAGATCCTCAATCATGGAATCAATAGAAAATCATGGTATCATTCTTCTTAGGGTTAAAACCAAACAACCATCCATTCCTAAAGATGTCAGTCTATACTCGATGGGAATTTTAGCATAACAAGAAAACCATAGTAGATTTGCCGTTTAATCATGATCTCGGAGTGAGTTGGAAGTAAGGCCAATTGACCATATGTTCTTGTTTGGGTGGATTTGTGGTGATGCAAATGAGAATCCCACTAGTATCTTCTATCCATCCCAACAAGCACTATGGCATGTGAAGATCACATGCAAGAGTGGACGTAACTTTGTGAATGAAAAAAGGTTGGTCTTATATCTCAACCTCCTCTACCATGGGATGAAAAAATACATTCCAAGTGGGACTACTAATATTTTGGGAGTCAACCAAGGGGGGGGGGGGAGGCTTGAGCCTCTATCATAGACCCTAACAATGCAAAAATTGTTCATCATGAAAGTGTGGCTTATGTTGTGTAAGGTGCCTCCTAGGCCTTCATGCCAAGTAACACCCTTGGACGGGGCATTTGTGAAATTTGTAGTTCAAACCACTTGACTACTAGGAACCTTGTGCTTGGACCCCTCATTTTGGGAGGCCTCAATTTTACCAAAATCTCATAGACCTAGCTCTAGCTAGATATAGCTATCATGGACACATGAGTGTGAAAATTGTTCAACATGAAATGGGGCCTTATGGTTTTGTAGAGTGCCTTGGTCTTTAAGCTAAATAACACCCTTTGGATGGGGCATTTGTGAAATTTGCAGCCTGTGCACTTGACTTCTGGGTAAAACTGTGCCTGGAACCCTCAATTTTACCCCACGCAAAAATCACATAGACCTTTAGCTGGCTATCCAAAACAATCCTAATATATAGCCTAATTGCTAAAGGGGAAACATTCAAGCTAAAAACATGAAGAAAAACAATGTTGGTTTTTAAAATAGCTAGATCATTGTTGTCATTTTTATGGCTATGGAAATTGTTGTTAGCAATGATGTTAACATTGGAAGCACACATCGTAAGTCTCGTAATCACCAAGTGCCATCTTCACCCTCCTTCACCACTAAAAAGATTTTAGGGTTGCACACATTCATGGTCAAACTTGTAAACACCATCACCAAACTCTAATTCATGGTGCATGCTCTCACAATTCTAATTTTTTCTTTGTAAAATGTAATGACTCATGATTTTTCTTGACTACAATTGTTGGAAATTGCAAGTTGCAGATCATTTTATTTTTTGGTTTTGTGTCATATGTTATATTCTCTTTTGGGTCATATGGTTGTGTTTTGAGTGATATATTTCTTTTCTAGTTCATATACTTGATTTTATGTGTATAATTTTATTTAATTTTCTGGCTCAAATCTTAGGGGGGAAAGGTAGTGAGAGAGCAATTTAGGAAGCCTAGGTCTAAGAGACCATATTCCCAAGAGCTACTTGGGTTAACAATTCCATTGCCAACTTTGTGTTGAACATTAGGATCATCATTGCAAGCTGAATCTATTGTAATGCATGTTCTATAAACAAATTTTACATAAACGCAATTTAGGCTTAAATTGCTTTAAATCCACTTGACTAAATGTTTTTGAGCACATGTAAACAGAAGAAATTCCCTTGACATATGTTTTCTAGCCAGAAATACTCCCATTTTGTCATCACGATAACCATTCATTCAAAATATCAAAATCTGAAAGGCAAATAATAATAACAATAATAAATAAACAAATAAAACATTGGGAACAAAAATAAAGGTGTTTTGTTAGCATTATATAGCCAAAAATATAATTAACTATTTAATAGTGTTAAAATCACGTGGTATTGAGATTTTCAGTAGCCAAAATTTAAGAAAAATTGCCAAATTCTATACATGGTTTCAAGTAATTTTAGCCCAAAAACATAGAAGGATGTTTTAAATTTCCCTCTTTCATTTGGCTAAATCTTCCTATGGATGATCGCCATTTTGGCTACATCACAAAATTGACCCCAAAAAAAAAAACAACTGAAGTTTCAGATTCCAAATGGTCGGGGGAAAAGGATGAAAAGAAAACATCACTACAAACAGACAATTCTGTCGACTCTAGGACGACACTTATGTTTGGCGTCCCCGGCAAACCGGGGTTTTGTGCTGTCCGGTTCCCGTCCCGGTGGAACAAATCGTACATAACTTTTGTCTCCGGTTTGCCCGCAGCCCGCGGTCTGCCCCGAGGGATGCGGAAAGACAGCTTAGCTTCCCCCAACACTAGTAAAAGCTCGCACTGTCGGGTAAGATCCGACAATCAAATAAAATGCCCTGATTTTTTAATTCATTACTTTTGCTAAAATCCAAGTTGACTGATTTACCGTTAGTTACTACTTACTGGCCAGTTACCTCGTTATTGCCGTGTACTTCTTGGGCGGTTACTCATCTGTGAACGCAGTCAATAAAATTCAAAAAGCCCTGTGTAGTGGTACTTTACTACTCAGATAATTTTCTATCTGCCCTGCCCTACTGGTTCCCAAGTATGATGGACTCGGGCAGATCAAAAATAAATTCAGTATTCAAAAATTCCTGTGTAGTGGTACTTTACTACTCAGATAATTTTCTATCTGCCCTGCCCTACTGGCTCCCAAGTATGATGGAATCGGGCAGCTGAAAAATAAATTCAGTTGCTGGCTGCCCCTTCTGACTTCGCCAAATTTTACCATCTTTAATTGCTGGAAAATTAGTTGGTCTGGTAGTTTGCATTATTATGGCCCAAAGTAAAGCCTGCCAAAAAAATTCCCTAGTGTATTTTGCAGGTTGTGTTATAAAGTGAAATTTTGTCCTTGTTAAATACCAGGAACATTTCTAAATGAAATTGATTGCGTCGTTTTGGGGTGGGCAATTTCTTTTTGAAATGTCCCCCCTTCTCGCGATTCTTTCCAACTAAAGATATTTTAAACTGGTTTTATTTAAATTTTGAAATTACCTTCAATTATTTTATAGATTAGCGTATTAATTAAGCATTAAAGCAAATTGTAGACCAAAATATCCCAAAAATTGTCCAACACTTGCATTCCAATGTTAAGTCCAAATTAAAGATTGTTAAACAAAATCTATAGAAGTGTCATAATTGTATCAAAATCTCTTCTAAATACATGTACCAAAATGTTTTAGAATCCATCAACATCTATTTAATGTATTAGATTGTATCAAATGTATCAAATGCATAACAAATGAATCAAAATGTGATTGTCAATTCAAAATACTCAAATGCAGGACCTCGCAACCCACAAAACAAATTTGCAACAAAATTTGGATCAAAAAAGGAAAATGTGATGTTGCAATTTGTAAGGTTAGAAAATTGATGGCCTCCTACATGTGTTACAACTGAAAAAACCTTCTCATATTTCTTCATAGTCTTTTTCAACAAAATAGAAGCCTTCTAAAGAATTCCCAAACCTAAATCTTGATCATGAAAATTTGGAGGAATATTCACATGTTGTGAACGAATCATTGGTGCAAACTGGATTGATTTATCCAATTGCAAATATGTGTTATTTGGCACCACATTTTCCTTGTTCACCAAGATCTATTGGGACTAGAGCAAATGTGGATGCATTAGAGGCCTACAAAAACATAAATTCAAACAAGGAACATCAACATGGAATACAAACCTTATTTTTAAAACTTCAAAACTTGAACTCAATAAGTAAGCAAACAAGTTGAAACAAAATTTGAAAACATCAAATGTAAACAATTCACCTTGATGTTTTTGAAGTTTTGTTGTTCCTTAAGTAATGCTTCTTCCAACATCAAAAGGTAATCCATTTGAGTTCACTATAAATTATTCACTACATCGCATGGCTTTTAATTCCTTAGTTTGTCCAATAATACCTACCTAAAAAGAAATGCAACTCAACAACAAAATTCAATAACCTCGTCTATAAAATTTGAAAAACAAAGGATGGGAATAAAAAACTACTTACTTGGCATAGCCCTTTGAGTCATAATGTTATGAAACCTTCATACCATATTCAACAAGGACCAATACATCTACCATTCTTGAGATTGTAATGTTTTGGCGAATTTTGTTGGTGATTCGCTAACCTTTCAAACATGGAAGGTTGTCTATCAAACTCTTACTTAATAAACGTAATGTATTTTTTTTCAATTAAGCACATATTCTTGGGCATTAAAAACAAAGGATGTGGCAATGAATATGAAAAGTTGGTTGATGCAACATCAAAATCTAATATGTTTCAATAATGTGTATGGTGTAGCAATCATGACAACAAAATGTGTCCATGTATGCCAAGTGATTTCATTAATTTCAAATGAATTGATTGGTCCATTGAATAAGACCTAATGGGATGCAATGAATTCATTAATCCACCAAATGGGGACTAGTCCACTACACCCACATTTCATAATAGCGAATTGACAATTAGACAATGGTGTTCCAAACCACAATGGTCAACATCAAATTTACAATTTTTCGATTAGCCTTGTTGATACCTACACAATGAAAAATAAATCCAAGAAACCACCTAACAAACATAACATAAAACCAACACTCCAACACTCAACAAGTGACATAAACAATCAAAAAACAAAAACAAAAAAGAGGAAAATGTGAACACATTAGTTCAAAAAAGGATAGATCTCATCTTCATGCAATGAAAAGTTTGCATCATCAATATTGCTCAATTCTATAACATTGTGAATGACAAAATTTCACATGCAAAAATAATCAAATCGAAAGTTTAAACCCTAAAGGGAAATCAATTAACATTTCCATTGACTTAATGTCAATTTTCTTCTATTAAAATAAGTACATTAGATCATGAAATGCCCCTTCCAAGGCTAATAGATAGAGATACGTTGATGGATTCATTCATGGCCAATTTCATTTTCTCATATGTTGCATTTGTTTTGATATTGAATTTGGGACCCAATCTCCCACATTCTACAATTTCCTACAATTGAATGGCTTTTCCAAGTGCATGAAACAACATTGCAATGCTTCACCAAAATCCACAAAACCACAAAAAAGTAAAAGAAAAATATTTAAAACTAAAAAAAGATCAACAAAAAAAAATGCACACCAAAAATAATAGGAACAATAGAATGAGAGCTAACAAGACAAGTTCAAAACACAATATCAAGATCTTTTACTTAGTTGGAGGGCATAGTTAACCATCCTCCTTAGCTACTTGTAACATGAAATGAAAAAGACAATCAATAATTAGGTTGGGATTTGAAACATGCAAATTTGCAATTGACATTGAAATTTCAAGTTTGATGTTCAAGCACCGTGTGTCAAAAGTATTAAATGCCCAGATTTTTAAATGCACACTCCTATGATGACCATCAACTTTGATGTTTTCCAACTCCTTGGGGTCCAAATCCTTGAACTGCACATTACTCTTTTCACTTTCATCTCCACCCACATCAAGGTCGACCTCCCCATCAAAACACAAAACAAAAAAAACCTTCACTAGCTTTAAAAGATCCATCATCACCAAAAAAAATTAAACAACCTCAATTTGATCAACTATTATTCATTTGGATCTAACATGAACATACCATCAACATAAAAAACCTACAAACTCTACATGTCATTTGGCAAAATTTCATCACTTGCAGAACAACACAAACTAAATTAGATCATAAAAAAGACAAACAAACAAGACCAAAAAATATTCTAAAATAGAATTAAATCATTGAAAAGACAAACAAACCATATTAAAATAAATGGAAACATGAAAATGAAGATATCAATTACACATTTCAAAAAACATTTGAAGAAGACCATGACCATTGTTGCACAAAATGGGAGGGAAAAATCAAACACATAGAGATTTCACATTGATACACAAGAATTTTGCCATTTCCACTACGAGAAAAAACTAGAAGGAGCCATTCAATCATCACTACAAACCATGATCAAATATATAAATGTGCCATCACCGTTATTAGTAGTTAAACAATAAATTAAAAAAACCTTCACAATTGCCATTGCAAAAAAAACTTGCATAAAACATTAAAAAATAAAAAGAATAAACATTGAAAACAAACGAAAACAAATAAACAAATTTTTAAAAAATGAACACAAAACAAAAAAAGGAAATTTTCACCAGGATTTTCCTATGGACAAAACTAAGAATGTTGGTGCTCTTAACATAACATCCACATTCCCAACATAACACCAAAATGAAAAGGGAGAAAATAGGTCCGCTTCTTATTTTTATATGCATCCTTTATGCACAATGAGAAAATCTTGATTGTCTAATAAAGCCATGATCGCCATTATCAAATAGGTGATAAATCAACTTAATGCATCGCATTGTGACCATTGATGCATTCAACATTTAACATCGTTTGCCACAATTGACTTGTGCACACTACATCTATCGCAACTCTAACCTTGGGCTCGCGACGAAGGCAAGGGCTTGCAAAAATGCGAGCCAAGAATGAGACTAGGAATCGTACTTCATGCTCCCGGGAGTGCAAGAAAGTGTGAGGGAATGAACCTCCACACTCCCAAATGAGCTCCCACTTTGAGAGTTAGAGTCCTAAAGGACTCTCGAATCTTTAGAGGGAGATTGCAAGGGTCAAAATTCATTGGATTAAGAAGTTATTAATATCATTGGAAATCTCTTGGAACGTGCATGTCTAAAATA
>Ga0209611_10003100_pt1 | contig 29087 bp, 15 predicted proteins | sample S1TSphgellanicum_3_FD_187693 | JGI IMG/M metagenome (GOLD analysis project Ga0209611, IMG submission 187693) | Host-associated microbial communities from peat moss isolated from Minnesota, USA - S1T2_Fc - Sphagnum magellanicum MG (SPAdes) (version 2) | ecosystem: Host-associated > Plants > Peat...
GAAGCTTCTTCCAATTTTCCAACGCCGTTCCATTCTCCCCGCTCCGTCCTCAGCCTTGTCACCTTCATAATTCGAGCTCCATCAATGCCAGCCGCCATGCCCAATTTTACACACACCACACAGCTCAGAAAATAAGGCAACCATGCATTTCCATGCAACAATGATGGGGCGCCGTCACAACAAGTCGGTTGATGCAATTATGCCTGAAATCTAGGATTAGATCAAGATTGCACACTAGTTAGACAACCTCCTTTCACATTACATAATGTTATTAATGTGAATTTAAAAACATATTTGTTCTTGGATAACGCCAACAACATTTGTTGAATGTTCAAGAATTCCACATTATGGTTATACCATGTTGGAGTGACCTTAATTGTAGTTAATTTCATCAAGTGATCCTCCAAATGTATCAAAAGAAGGTCTTTTGAAAGTGTGGCTAAATGAATTACTTATTTGCACATGCTAATTGGTTTATATTTCACAATGTAATCAAACTTTTTAAAATAAAAAATCCAACAAATTGCCATTAACCTACCACTAAGGTTAAGCTTGTTCACTAAACATTTGTAAACCATGCGGTCGACAAATAACATCATGGGATTCTACAACAAATAATGTTGGAATTTATTTACATTGAACATTATAGTTAAACATTCATGTTAATGATGGATTAATTTCTTTTAACAATAATGAGTTGTTTATTCACAAAGGCTATAGGGTGATTCCTTTGGTTTTCACCAATAGGTTGACATAATGCACTACTTACCACAACATCTAAGGCACCACAATAAACATGAAAGGCAAAATCCTGATAAAAAAACATAAAACAAGGATAGGTTGTCAATTTGGCTTTCAAAGCATCCAAACTTTATTAACGTGCAAGGGTTTGGACCAAGTTAGATTGTTGATGGATTGACCTAATTAAGATCCAAAAACCTAACATTTTAAGTGCCTTGATGTGGTTGAACTAGCCCCAAGTTTGAATTTTTTATTTGATTTTGTGATGGGGACAAATTAATCATCCCTTGTTTGGTTTGAATAGTCCTTGGGGGATGATGAGCTTACATGTCATTTTGGCAATCTAGAATAAATTCAAAAGGTTAAGATTTGTAGAAAGTACATTGAGCCTAACACCTTGCATATTGTTCAAAACCTATAAAGTTAATAATTGTTTGCATGAAGGTTTAAAAACATGACCTTGTATAGGTTGTGACAATGGTCTATAAAGAGAATACCATTCTAATTAAAACATTTAATATCCAATTCCACCCAACAAATGTTGAATGCATGTTTACCACAAGTTCCGCATGTAGGGTATTTTTATGTAACTTGCAAATGGCCTTGAGGTGGGTTCATTACTTTATCAACTTGATGATGTGGCTTGTAAGGTGGAACCTAATTATGAGTTGTCATGATGCAAAATTAAGCAATGTGACCTTAAGTTGTTTACACATAATACACCTTAATTTTAAGGAATGCATGGCTTGATTTGTGTGGCGATGTTGTTAAATTAAGATCATGAATTTTAACAAGGTAAAACATTTTCTCAATCATGGCTTGCAAAATTTTCATAACTTCAACCCTAATTCTTTCATTATCCTTTAATTTTGATTGAAATTCATCAAAATGAACTTTAATTAAAAGTAAATGATTAAGAACAAACTCTAATGGTGGATTATTGCCATTGACACTAATGCTAAAATGAGTTGGAGTGGGGATTTCATAATCAAAAATTCAAGCTACAACTTCATTTGGGGCTCAATAGGCCGATGATATATTGGAATGAACATTGGGATGGGTTTTTTTTATGCCTTCACATGCATTCATTCTCTTGATCAATCACCTCTATTTCCAATGTTGTTATAATATCATCATTCAAAGTAACATGTCATTGGTTCACAACATCTTAGATAATAGATTATAGAGTTTTTATTGAACCCTTAAACAAAAAAATATTTGATGGTTTCATCAATAAACATGTCCCACAAATTTAATGCAAATCACCTTAAAATGTTGTACATATGAAGTTATGTCTTCATTAATACCTTGTTCAATGTTTGTCAAGGCCAATAAAACATTTTATTGACTAACTTCATGGTGAAACTATTTTATAAAGGCTTGTAATTGTTACCATGAAACAAAGGTACAAACATTATGAGACTTATACCAAACATAAGCATAACCTTTTAGAATCATAAGAAATTGCACTAAATAACAATTGTAGTTTGTGACAAGGTTTGTAATGAACATTTCCATGAACCATTCAACATGGGTAGTTGGATCTTTGTTTTAAATTCTTGAAAAATTGGGCAAATTTCATGATATAATTGTCGATATAAGACCTCATCATGGGATGATGATGGGCAAGCCCTTCCATAACATCGTTAAATTTATGGTTGGATTTAAAAGTGGTGGTGGATTAACACCACAATGTAGAAAATTAACCATCAATGTTGGATTAACATGTAATGGTGGATTAACAATTAATCAAGGTGATGGATTCAATTAAGTTGATTAATTAACAAATGATTGAAAAACCATATTGTTGGTCAAGGTTGAATTAATCAAAGCTTGAAGGACCATTTGAACTTGTTGATTATTTTGACCAATACAAATGTTGATTTCTTGAACTTTTTTTTTTTACAACCTAGCATGTGGTGGCATCTAATTCCATATGGAAATTATAATGTTATTTTGGATTTTTATATTAATTGATTGTAATTCAATTCTATAGGAAATAAATTGACAATATATGTTACAACCTAAATTTTCCCATTACAATTGAAATTTAATTGAATTTGTAAGATTTTGCAACTACAAAAAAATGTGCACAAGTTAAATTTGATTAACAATTCAACATGGTGTTCAACTATGTTTTAAATTATAACCTATGTACCCATAAACTCATTTCAAAATAACAAATTTAACCAAGCTTAACGTGTCCTTTCACCTTAATGGTAAGATTTTTTAATCACAAGCAATCCACACCTTGGTCGTAGTTTAATGACCTAAATCCAATCCTGAGATTGAAGAAAAACTAAAAAAAATCTTGATCATTCAAAAATGTTGACCAGATTTTGATTGCCATCTCAATGGTCAAGATTTTCATCACACTAGTCCACACCCAATCATAGTCCAACAACTAAATTTCATCCAAAAGGGAAAAAAAATTTGAAAAAAAATCTTGATTCTTAAAAAGTGTCAACTAGATTTTGATTGCCATTTGGATGGCCAAGATTTGACCATCAAAAAGTGATGACTGGATTTTTGTCATCATCCAAATAGTCAAAATATTTGGTCACGGTCTAGCAACTTGAATCCGGTCATGAAATGATTTATTGATGGAAAAAAATATACTATTATTAATTCATCAATAATTAAATTTAATTGCATAGTAAAAAATAACATTTTTATTTTTATTTTGGGAACATATGGTCAACGTTAGTGTTGACCTAACAATTAACGTGTAATGAATAATGTCAACATGACAACCGATGCAAAAATGGCATGTCACATTAGTTTTCAAAACCTTAATTATCCTTACAAAAGGTTTTCAACAAGTTGAAACTCAAAAGTCAAAGAAAAATAATTTGACAATGCAACAAGATCATGTTTTTCCACCAAAGTTCAATTATCATTCAATTGCTAGATTATAACAATCCCCACTAGTTAAAACAAGATTTGATTGAACATGAATTTAAGGGCAACATGCAAGTATAACCTCAAGATGTAATGTTTTGAATTTCAACAAATAACTTGTGATAAGTAGTTTGGGTGCATTTAAACTTTGATCAAACTATGAAGAGACGAAAAAAAATCATAAGCATGTATTCATTCTTGTCCTAATAAAAAATAAATTAAAAAATTGTTCAATTTTGTGATGTAAATGGATTAGGTAATCATCCACAAAAAGATTAAGTCAAATTTGGCTATAAGTAAAAGGAGAAAACATACATATATATTTAAAACCTTTCTATATATTTGTGACATGCAAGAGTGTGTGGTCTAAATATGGCAATTTCAACTTTTTTTTCTTTGAAATATGGCAATTTTGGGTTTTTTTATTTGAAAAAATCTTTTATGTGTAGTTTACAAATCCCTTGTTGTGTGACCAAATTTAGTGGCAAAACTTAGCCACAAAGAAAACATTGGGCATGATTTTTCTTAACCTTACAAAATATAAGACTCGTATGAATTATGGAATGACATTTTATTGCATGATTTGTGATGTGGGGTTGCTTGGTGGCATTTTCATATTTGTAAGTGTGGTTTATAACGAAAGTATGGTTGTGGTCCTATTACACATAAACGTAAATTTGTGAAGTTCTCCCAAGGTAAAAGGGAGATTGCAAAAAAATCTTGTAGGAATTTTTATACAAAAGATGGCATTTTTTAATGTGGTAAGTTTATATTAAATATATCAAATGTATCACGATGGAAAGGCGATATTTCAATCACAATGTAGAAGGTTTTGGTGAGGTGCATACAAATTTTGTGAAAGCATGAACAACTTGGGTGTTGGTTATATTATGTTTGATTGTTGTATATTGGGGAATCAAATGATTATATTCACCGTGCATTAGTGTAACCTACTTGTGGACATGGCTCATACGTACATGATGGAGTTGGGTGTTATAATGATAATTATTTTAAAATTGTTGCATATATGTTAAGTGATTTTTTACTTCAAATGGTTATTGAAAACATTAATCATTGGGTCATTTGTTAAAAAACTAAATGGGGATTATGGACAATTTAGAACTTTATAAATTTTGAAACATTATACTATAATAGTTTATGGTAAAAAATGAGAATAATTGTGAAGGAAAAAATGTTAATTAAAAATATTCAAATTGGAAAATGGAAATATTAATTATGGATTTTATCAAGGAACCGATCTTGGGAGTGATAAATTTCATTGTCAAGGGGATAACTTATACTTAATTTGTAATCTCATAGGATTTTCAAAGTTGTACAACCAATGTAATGGGAACATGAAAAGTTTGTTGAGCACATAGTGAATGGTTGGTCCATTGTGAATTTTAAGTTTGAAAAGATTATGGTGAAAAATTTTGATAATTTATTTTTGGGGGATTAAATGGCTTTTTATTGCTCAACAAGGACAATATTATTCTACTTAATATTTTTTTATTGCTCTTGTAGTTGATGCAACTAGCTTTTAAATACATTGGTGATCGATGTCAAAAAATGAGTTGTTACATTAAATAAAATACCCATGTTCTTTGGGAATTGATATCTTGAATAAGCATTGGACATTTTTATCTTTCTTGAATATAAGGCATACATAGATGAACAAAATATTTTATGACGGACTTTTGATTAATGGCTCAAACAAAGATACTAATGGAGAAATTTTAAATATTGATTGAAACCCCTTGTCATTGTTTTGCATTATTTAAATTTTGACTAAAATGTAGTATCAACTTTATCATTTGATTCATCCTTTGCACTTAGTACAACATCTTTTATATTTTCCAAAGCATCCAAAACTTCTTTAATGTTGTCCTTTATTGTTGATTGTGTTTGGCTACTAAACAAAGTTTTTTGCCTTGCTTCTTCTTCAATGTCCTTTTTTCGTGTATCTTCTTCCACAACCTTTTTTTCTACTTCTAATTCAATAGCCATTTTTTGTTTGTGTGCCTCAAAAAATGTTTTCATTTTGGCATCTTCCATGTCGTGAAATAATTTTCTTACATCCTCGTCATCTAACATTTTCCTCTTTTGTGCTTCCTCTTGCATATGTTGTTCTTCTAACATTTTCTTCTTCCATGCTTCCTTTTGCATACATTGTTCTTCTAATATTCTTGTTTCTTCTTCATTTTTCTTCAATTTGTTCTCATCTTCAAGTTTCCTTCTTTCATCATCTTTTGATTTCCTAACAAGTTCTGCTTTTGTTGGACTTTTGATTTCTATCTCAATATCAATTTGCACACCTTGATCTAACACTTCTACAATGTAATCATCTTTTTCTAATTGTTCATCACCGATAATGATTGTGATTTGTTCACTACTCCATCGTTTTCCATCTTTTCCCATTGCTTTTAAAGTTGCAAGTTCTATAGCCAATTGGCTTGCTTCCTCTTTAACTTTCTTTACTTTTTCAACTTCATGTGTGGCTTTTAATTCAACATCGTTTTGTTTTTGTTTTGCAATTAGTGTAGTTAATTCTACATCAACTAGTTGTTTATTGTGAAGTTCTTCTAATTCTTTTTTTGAAATCAATGTTTGAGTTTGGCCATGTTCTAGTTCTTCCATGGCTTGAAGGAATTTGATTTCTGCAATCTCCAATTTGTTAGTAAAGGAATATTTTCGATCTATAAAATTTAAAGAAGATTCCCCAACATTTTTTTCAATTTTGGTTAATGGTGCAAGTGGTGATGTTGGCATAGTGTTGACAAATTGTTTTGTTGCCATTTCCACACTTTTCAAAAATTGTTCTTCTACCATATCAAAAGAATGGGATGATGTGTTTATAGGAAATTTTGAGATCTTCATTTTCTTCTCATTTTTTTTTAATGATTGCATGTTTGTAAGGGTTGCTTTCAATTTTGCAATAGCTCTTTCTTGCTTTAATATTTGTGTTTTTGAATGAAAATGATTTATTCTTTTTTTCATATGATGTTTTATGGTTTGTTCTTTTTCTAGGAGTCCTTCGAGAATGTTAAAATGGTCCTCAAGTTTGCTCAACTGCTTCGTGTGTCTTTTAACTTTCGATAATGATTTGTTAATTTTGTCTTGAAATGTTATAATATCGCAACTTGATATTTTAAAATTTTGATGCAACACCTGCCATAAACTATTCTTAATGAAATGATTGTAAACAAACAACACACGTGCTTACATTGAATGATTATAGAATTTAACAATTGATGTAAATCGATAATTGCAATGTAATGAATTTGAATGCATACGTACAAATACAAAATCCTTAAGGTGTTTGTTTGCCTTCTCCAATTCGGCAACCTTTTCTAAAAGACATTTGAATTTTTTTTTTTCATCACAAATGTGATTTTGTGTGTTTTTTAATCTTTCCAAACCATCTTGGAGCCTTCCAACCTCCGATGCAAACAAATCTCTTTCGACTTCAATTTCCTATTCCATAATAGTTCCATTTAATAAAAATAAGTAAAATAAAATGTATAATGCAAAATATTTGATGATACATAATGCCATGTGTTTAAATAAATCTTTGGTTCAATATATGTTAGCAATATACACATATACATATGAATGTTTTATAATTATTAAAAACCTCATGCAAATTTATGAAAAAAAATTTATAGAGTTTTTGATTTTTAAATTTATAGTAAACAATACATTCCTACCCGACAATGAGTCACACGGATGTCTCTATGAAGACCATTTAGTTCAACAATTTGTTCGTCACATATTTTTTGAATTTCATGCATTTGACCTTTCAAGCCTACACATCAACCTTCCCTACGTGTTATAAGTAACCTTGTTTCACCTTTTGTAATTAGGGAAATGAAGTTGTATAAAACCTTCCAAAATGAAAACATGTATTACTTTTAATTGTGAAATATTTAAACAAATATTTTTTCCCATTTACACATTATTGAATTATGTGATTAAAAAGAAACAAGGTAAAATAATAATTCCTAAATGACAAGTTGAACATGAGAGGTTTTCATTTTCTTCATTACAGTTCTTTCTTAAATATAGTTACCTTACATTGTCACTTCAAATATATAGTTATCCAAAATGTATCATATTTGATTGATTAATAATAATCCATTGTTTTCAAATTATATTAATTGAAATTGATTGTTGTTTGCAATCATTTATTGAATAAAATTCAAATCAACCATGACTTAATGTGTTTAATTGGCCATGATCCTACATAAGCAAGATATTAAAGTAGTAAATTGAAAACATAGTTGATGAAAGTAAATTGTTTCAACATTAATATATATGTTGAATGGTTTGGTGTTAACTACACATGATGATTGCAAAAACTCAATGATGTGATGTTTACATATAAGTACAATGAAATGTGTAGACCTTGTAACTTAGATCGTAACCGTGAAGGACCCCCTGTGCGTGGAGCTTCTAAACCATTAAACATTTCTAGTTGTTGTAGATAATTTTCCAATTTCCTATAACCCAAGAACATATTATTTCAAACTATGAAGAAACAAAATCAGCACACACACACACACACACTTATCATCAATATGATCAATGGTCTTCAAATTGTGAAACATTTGAAATATACAATTGGGATGTAATATATACTCATTGAACATAATTAACCATGGCACTTGACAAGAAAATAACAATGAATGCTTTAATATGACGTGTGTGAAAACAAGTTTAAAGCTTACAATCATGTGGGCCCTTTCCTTTGTGTTGGAAGATGGTTTAAATTTAAAGTTTAAAATTCCATCATATACGGTACATATATACAACTTATGTTCAACATTTCTTTGTCAAATATTCATTTATTTATTTTTAAAAATGAAGTTTGGTAGTTTGTAGTTGATTTTTTTTGGAGTTGCAACAATTGAAGAATAAGTATGCAATATACATCTTTTTTTGTGCATTTGTAATTGTAACCCAATGGTTTTCAATTTTCATTAGTTTTGACAAATGTAAAATTTCTTAAAATTTGATTAGACCTTTTGCAAATTATTTATGTTGAACATTAATCATAGGTATGGTATATAAAACTAAAACTACTCTTATGATGCGGTTAGGATGTCATACATGGCATAATGTTACATCAAGGCACAATTACCTTGTCATTGTTTAGCTAGCACTTACATTAGTTTATCCGTATGCATTCACAATGGGTAAACCTACTTTGAAAAACTCAAATGGCCTTTGTTGGTTTGGCATAACTAACTAAAAAATGTTGATTGCTTTGAATTATATTGAATACCAAGTAAAACTATATACATGAAGCAAATCAATTTCACAAAGGTTAATTAATATTGATGATTACTTATTTTCCAATCGCATTGATGTTGCATGCGCCTTATGAAGTTTAAGATGGAATGATTGATCTTCAAATGCTAGTTTCAATTCGATAATATCATCCAACAAAGCTTCTTTATCTTGTGGGTAAAAAACAAATTTGTTAATTGGTTTTGTTTCTTGCAATGGCCATTGATAATTTCTTTTTGCTTCAATTGAATGATCATGATCACATAATACACAAGTATCATCACTAGGTGGGGCCATCCTTTCGTCACATGCACCTCCACCCAAGAGTTGTAATTGTTTTGCTCCATGATGGGAGGAAATATGTTTTGACTATTTTTGCCAACATGCCAAACAAAAAGAAAATGTTAACAATAAAACAATGAAAAAAACCTTCAATGTCATACAAACTTCAATAAAGTGTAACATTTTCATAAATTGTTATGTTTATTGGACATTCATTGGAATTAACATTATGAAAAACACAAGTTCAGACATTAGTATTTTTTTGTTGTGTTGGTTTTAAATAAAAATTGGCAAAAACATTTAAAAATATGATGCAAAATTTTAATTTTTTAGCAAACATCCAATATGTTAAGTTCTTTGCATATTATAATTTAAATATTCAAGTAAATCTAAAATTTTGCATCTATATTATGCATATATATTCACAAATCAACATTTTGCCTATAAAACAAGTAGTTTAGAGTTGAAATTAAATTTCAATAAATATTATTCCAAATAGTTGCATACATTTGGTGTGTCCATGATTGTGATATCACAATTGTGACAATAAAACAATTCAAATCATTTAACATACATTTAGACAAATGGATGAAATTGATATAAACATCAACATGACACCACCTACACAAGGTCATGAAAATATTGACCATATCTAATGGCTACCAATTACAAATACTCCAATATATCCAACAAACAATTTTTTATTCTATTGTGTAAATATTTTGAATTTGAGGGATTTTGAAATATTGGGTTCAAATAAGTAAGATTGATCACAATTGTGTCAAAATTCACTTTATGCATTATGAATTCAAAACATAACTCATAATCAAAATTGTATAAGTTAGGGAAAACATTATAATATCATTTTGACAACTCCTTTTCAGCATGACTTTGTTAATGTATATGAAAGACAATTCACCAATAAATCTCCTTTTTATGCTCATGTATTTGATCCAATTAAATGATAATTTATATTATAAGTTATTCCATACATTCAATGGGCATATTAATGTTTTAAGGTATTTCATGTATGGTAGGTTTCACTAAGTAGATGCCACATGAGTAACCAAATGTTTCTTATTACTCAATTTGCAAATTTAAACCAAGTAATTGAAATTTTGAAATGGGACATGAAATTCCAACAATTTTTAGTTGAAGGTTGAAAAACCACTTTCATTGAATTACTTTACATTGTGTACATAGCAATACATGATATTCAATTCATGGAATTGTCCATTGGAAATATTTAATCACAATTTTTAAACAAAAACATATTTATATTTATATGTCATTTTCTTCCATGATCACCCCCCCAAAAAAAGGGTCAAAGAAGATTGATTTAACAATTAACATAACATTAGGTATTGACAAAGTAAGGAGGTGAAAGTAGCTTAAATGTCATCTTTGAATTTTTTTTACATGATATAAACTTTTAAAATTAAAATAAATCCACAATTAACGATGATTTTTTTGGTGGAAAATTGTAACATTGCAACTCCAAACATTTTTTAAAAATCTAATGGTACATTCCATGTTATTTGTTTCAAGTATTGCAAAAAATTCAAGAAAAGAATGGAAAAAAAATTCACCACATTTCAACACAATTAAACTAGTTTTGGGGCATACTTTTGCAAAATTTTTACAGTATTTTTTCTATGAACATGTTGCCAATCAATGCAAAGTACTTTTTGAGATGATTATTGGTGCTACTAATCATTATTCTCAAATAACATATATGCATCAAATAATATTATGATCATATTTTAAATAATATTTCTTTGGAGAAAATATGGTTCCAATGACAAATTTTGATGTAATTATCATCCTTTCTTAACTTGGCATCACATAAAAACTAAAATGTCCTCATGCCTTTGGACAATTATCAATTCCAAATTTATCACTAACAAAATTCCTTTATTGCAATTTTTTTAGTGGATTTTTGTTTTTCATCTCTTGGATGGCCCATTCCTCCCACCAAATATAGGCTACCAAATTTATTAGAATCAAGGTTGAATTTTTTTTTTCCCAACAACAAGATTTGGACTTGCATGGATGTTTACAATGACAAATAACTTAAGATCATTATTAGGTGACAAAATTTGCTTCAACAAAGCAATGAAAAATTCCATTAAGTCTATCTAGTATTATAATGCAATTACAAATTAAACCAAATGCTTCAAACTCCATGTGTCAAAAACTATTTCTTTTGGAAGTCAATAAACCTTCAATTTCATATATTATTCAATTTAGCCTAACCTATTTGTGGAAATAAAATAAAATTTCAAATTTGTAGTTGTTTACTATTACTATATGGTTGGAGGTTACTTATAATTATGGAAATAACTAGATTAGACTAAAGTCCATGATTTTATTTAGTTCCTTTCATAAGCAAAATCAATTTGATGACATGGAATTGCACGTGTTAATTATATTACCACATGGATTCATTCACAATATAAAATCAAGCATTTAAATTTGCTATTTGGAACAACCCACGAATCTCTTATAACTTTATTTATTGACTAAGTTCCATTTTTCAAGTTTTAAAAAAACCTTGGGAAATGATTTCTTTCTCAAATTTTGATTTAAAGGTGGGAACAACTGAATAAAGGGGATGCCTAGTTTGACTAATAAAAAAACATGTTTTACAACTAGTAAACATGATCGAACGGTTCTTGAACCTTAAGAGGCTACTGCCTCCCATTTAAAGTGGGAAACTTTCCAATTGACATAATGAGGTACTAATGGTCACACCATCCTTCCTTAACAACCATAATCCACAAGGTTATCTTCCAAAAATGTTCATTTTATAATTGTTGTATAAGGGCAACACAATTGCCCCAAGTTTGATTACCTCAAATACCGTCATGATGTTGGATAAATATTGGATTATTTGGCAATGTTTATAAGTCCTAAGTTGTCTCTAAAAAAGACCTTGTAGCATGGATAAAGTAATACAAAAGTACCTACAAGCATATTTCGTTTCATCAAACCATCCAAATTTCAAATAATATGCATTTTTTGAATGGTGAGTCACAAAGGAGTCCAAGAATGGTTAATGCATGATCTAGGAAGACTAATCATGCTTCATTTTTTTCATATTTCCCAAATCAATTCCCTCAGTAAGCTTATTGGATACCTTTTGGCTTTCATTTTTTTTCATTTTAAAGAGACATCATAATTATGGATCAAAATACATCTATGTAAACAATGTTGGGAATCATTTGTGGATATGTTATTGATGATGTTATAGAGTGAAAACACACTTCATAGAAGTCCATAATTGACCCAAATAATAATAATGGCATGTTTGACATTAATCAAGGTGAAATGGATGGTTGGCATTAATGGATATTCACATAAATAAATTAGTCTAAATTTTTTTAATGTATTTTATTTGTCATTGATTTTTTAACAAATGAATTCCAAACTCACTATACATTGCAAATAAAGGATTTTTGAAGCAAAACCAAAACAAACTTTCAACCAAAAAAATCTTACAAAACCATTTTTAAAAAAAATTGTGATTCAATATTTATATTACATTCATCTAAATATTATATTATAGTACTCGTGCTAATTTGACAATAATTTTCAAAACTTATTTTCCAAAAGGAAAATTTAAAATCTAATGGAATATTTGATAATATATCATTATTGTCAAAATGGAATCCTGAAATTAATTCATTATTCAACAAAAATGTGTCAAACTAGGCAAGATACTATGGTATGGACATAAATTATTGGCTATATATATTCATCTTTTGATACATTTGGTGAATCCATAGTTTTAAAAAAACATTCATCAAGTGAACAAATTATTGTATTATTTTCAATTTTCATATCAAATTGGATATTAAATATTTGCCATGAATTATTCACATTGTATTTTTATCATGTTGAGATTCATTGTTAACTTGAGTTTGCTTTCCACCACTTATACATATAAATTGGAATAAAATAAAATAGAAATGATCAAAACTCAAAATTGTATTGTATGACATCCAAAATGTTCCACCTTATTGCACTTTCACTTTGCATAGCACCAAAACATAAAAATGATATGGTTAAAGTTCATTCAAAAGATGGGCACACAATGAAATGAAATGCAAATAGGTAAAAGTTTGAAAATAATGAAATGAATAAAAATATGTGGTTTGAATTCAAAGTAATGTCAATGTATTTATTCGGAACTTTAAAGATCCAACTATTAGATTTCAATTAAAAGAGGAACAATTGATCCCAAGAAAGATAATGTGTTTGAATTCGTTTTCCTTTGTTATTTGGTAAGCTCATTGGGCTACATTTGTCCTGTAACTTTCATTGGTCCCCAACTTTCATTTTTGTACTCTTTTATCACTTCCATTCAAAGAATGTAATTGTGAACACAAATAAACGTTTGATAAAAAGTCTGGGGATGTCAAATATAGGTTTAAATTTAGAGCTCAATCCATTATTAAATAAAAATTTCAAAATGATTTGACTATGGTTAGTGGTTTAGAATTAAAAATTAAATACCCTACTCTATGGTTAGTTTTATCGTTAAACATTAAAATAAAAATTATTGTTTGCTAACAATCAATTTGCAACTACTTACATGCAATTGGTTCTCATTTACAACTATATTGGTTGTTCTTGCAATTAAAAAATTATAATTGTAAAATTTTCAATATATATGGTTGTCTATGCAATTAAAAAACAATGACATGTATGATTTTTCATGGCTTTTCATTCAAATATATTACTTTAAACCCTTTTAATCACATATGTGATCACCTCATGGTTGTGTACATGTAGTAAATATGCAAGTGGTGGGTCTATTAACTTAATGTACGAGCTAGGTTAGCTACCAAAGGTAGGATACACTACCCACATGCTTAGGCTACCTACTTGCTTACATTACATACCTAACTAAGACAAGTTCCTACCTATTAGTTTTTTACCCTCTTACATAGCTATTCACCTAACTAACCTAAATGACTTAAGCTACCTAGCCCTAAGTTAAATTAGGTGCCCCATAGGTTATTTAGGTCTACACTGAGTGTAGGTGCCACATGGCATGGCTTGGGTGCCACATGGGTTGGTTTAAGTCTATGTGTAGGCCTATGTGCTACATGGCCTAGGGCTAAGTCGAGGCTTAAATGCCATGTGGTAGGTTTATGCCTAGCTTAAATGCTATGTGGCTTAAATGTAGTTTTAACCTAGGTGCCACGTGGTGTGGCCTAGATGCAGGTGTACATGTAGGCCTTGATGCCACATGACCTTTAGTCTATGCTAGGTATAGGTGCCAAATGACCTAACTCTATGCTTAGCCTAAGTCAATCCCATGTTAGGCCTAATCTAGGTGCCACATGGCATGGCCTTGGTGTCATGTGGCTTATGTGGTTTAAACATAAGTACCATGTGACCTAGGTGGTTTAGGTCTAGTAATTGCCACATAAATTACTTAGGCTTAGGCTTAACCTAGGCACCATGTATGATATGTTAATTAACAAGCTAGGTTAGGTAATAATTGATAGGTACTACCTTCAACTAGGTTAGGTATGTAGTAAGGTAGTTAGGTAATTGCTAGTAAATAGTAGGTAATAGTTGTGACTAAGTTGCTTGACTAGAAGGTTTATCTCATTTTATTTTTTTTTCATTTCAATTTTGTAAATTACATAAGGAAATGTGCTAGTTGAAACATTGAAAAAACAAAAACCACATTAAGATGCAAGTGCCATTTGGGATGAACCTATCAAATAAGGTCAACCTTGAAGGTAAAACCCAAAATGAAATAGGATTTTCCCACTTAGGTGCCATTTGAATTAGGTTTAAAAGCTTAGCCTAGGTGGCTTCAAGGTAGGTATATAGCCTAGGTGGTCTAGGTGCCATGTAGGCTACCTAGCCTTAGGCCACTTGCCTAGGTCCCATGTAAACTTTTGGTAGGTAGGTAGCATAATTTTGTTTAGGTGTCATATGTCCATTGATCATCTATACACCAAAGTTATAGAAATGACCACCAAAATAGTTGAAGAGTAGTTATAAGGGAAAATATCATATATATACAACATTAATGGATGAACTTGTATAGGTTATATGAAATACATAGTGTCACTTATAATTGGTCGTCAATTATGACTTGTTCACAACTACAACAAATATAGTTGTAAATGTTGCTTGCAACTAAAACTAGTTGCAAATATAATCATTGATTTGTAATTTTCTTTTGATGAAATCATTATTTGTACTCTAATGATGAAATTTGTGACCACAAAATAAAGGCATTTGTGTAATCAACCACCCTCTACAAGCAATCCATTGGACACCTTTTATTTTTCTTACAAAGGAAATATTGCCTTAATGATTATTTGGATGTCATCCTTGGTCCTCTAGATGCATCAACATTGTTACATGTGTTCTTTATGTTTGAATGATAACTTGGATTATGTGTATTTAGTGAAGAATATGTGGACATCCCTACATTCCAAATGAATTAATAGGTAGGAATTTTGATTTTCAAAACAAGAAGGCAACTTGGTAAATTTGAATGTGTTACCACATTTGATTTGGGATTCAAATTTACCAAGTTGCCTTCTTGTTTTGAAAATCAAAATTCCCAAGGAATTCAAAATCTTTAAAACAAGGTTTACAAGGCAAGCCTTGTCCAAATCAAGTGATTTTTCACTCATTGAAGAACCTTTTACAACAATTACCCATTGTGGGATCACATGTGCAAAACAAAATTGTTTTGAAATAATTGAATGTCCATAAATGAAAAGTTGAAACAAAATTTGCCATTCGGATAATCATGATTAATTAGATGTCCAAATGAAATTTAAATGAATAGTTTGATAGGTTGTTGGAAAGATGGAAGCACAATTGATAAAAATGTGTGTAACAATAGTATGAATAGAAATAACATTAATTCAAATCATTTTTAAACCAACTTCTTTAGGTGCATTAAGTGTTGTTACATTAAATATCTTACCACATCACCCATTTAAATATGGAGTGATGGGGAAGGTTGTGGGTGCATCAATTGTGCATTCAAAGCCAATAGCAACCACACAAACACCATTTGTTTCATTATGACCACCAATTAATTTGCTTAGTAAGTTGACAAGAAATGATGGGGTGGATAAACAAGCTAAACGTGCAAAGTCTTACTAACAATAATGGACAAACAATGTTACCATTAAACTCTGGCTTGTTTGACATGATAATGTTCGAAGGACAATTAGAGATTTCATAATGAATTCAAGGAAGTTGTCAATGAGGTGGTCAAAGTTTTATTTCACAAGGTGTTACAACTCCCATTGTTTTTTAAACAATAATCAAAACAAGTTAGTTTTGAACTTGTTTCGATTTAGATTATGACAAGCAAAATTATGCCTTGGGTTAAACTTGATATGGTGCATTTTGTTAACATTGACCATATTTTTTATATTTCACATGCAAAATTGACATGTGTGTTCCTTAACTATGTATTACTAGACATTAAAACACAACTTGTCATGATTGGTCAATAACTGGCAAGTGAATTAGTATGTTTATCAACAGATGACATTATAATTGTAATTTTTAGTGGGCAATGATTCATGCGTTATCATTATTATAAAATGTATGATCATGAATTATTCACTGCACCAAAAACATGGCATCCATGACCACACAATTCATACACAATTCAAATTAAAACTTGTTACTTATGTCATGATAATTACAACTAACCATATGTTAATTGTTTTCATGACTATAGGAAAAATGGCCATGATTGTCTATCATACTAGATATTTTCAATGGGTCCTTTTTTGGGAAAATTAAAAGTTATAATTTATATTATTTATTTATTAATATAAAATTCACGAGGCATAGAGGCTAGTAGGCCATCTAGGCATGTATGTAGGAAGTGTGTTTGTGTTAGTAATAACCAAATTAACCAAGTGTAATAAGTGATTTGGCTTTCACATTTTTGGCTGAAATTTTGTGCTAATATTGTAAGTCATCCAAAAGCATTCATGAAAATGTTAATAATATACTGAGGAAACACGTGATATGATTTATAATGAATTTAATGAAAGTAAAATATTCAAAAAATTCATTAATCACGATAACAAATGTTTGAAAACATTGTAACGATTCCTATTTTTTGAGATTTTTTTTCAATGTGATATGTTTTGGAGAAGATTGTTTAAACACACACACACATATAATTAGCATTTTTTAGTTCATAATAAGATTTGAATGTGTTAAAAATATATTATTAGAATATTCCAAAAAACACTCACCAAAAATGATGGACCATGTGGCTATTTTTATCTAGTTTGCATCCATATTCTAAATCAAGGAGGAATTCCTTTTATTTTTAATAATCACTAAGGGTTTGTTGTTTGATAAAAAAATTTCCTTCTTTTATGGAAATTTTTTCATGCTAATGTGCATTTGCACATCACTTCCAAAGTTATTTTAAATGGGACCTTTAAGTGAAATGTAAGTATCTTGTATTATAAATAGTGTTTGGCTTATTTGCATCAAATAGTTTGAAGAATTATGTACATGTGGGGGATGGAGGAAAATTTATAGTTGTAATCAAAATTTTCAAAATAAAATTGAAAAAAAAAACCTATACCAACCTACCACAACTTTGATCTTTGACAAAATGTGTCAATGCAAATCTATATAAAGTGCCATTTACAATTTAAAATTTGAAAAAAATAATTTGTCATGTATTATTCAAATTATGTGAATTAATATGTTTCAAGAAGATTTTTCAAAGATATGTGCATTGAATTAAACATAATATTCAAAATTCTAAATGATTTTTAAGAATTGTTTTTGAAATACTACTTGTGAACTTATAAAATTTGTCCATATCTTTTGTATATCTAAACTCCAAAATTATTTCTCATATTCATTTTTTTCAAATAACACAAATGAATATGGGGTTTTTAAAGAGTTTTCAATGATCTATGCATTACATAAAGCTAAATTATCAAATTTTGAGATAATTTATGAACAAAATAATCTTTAAAATATAAATTTTGAACTTATAAACATGTGTCCATTTAAAATTTTATTATTTAAATAAAACTTGAAATGTATTTTCTTTTTTAAAAATATTGCTCAAGATAAATGAAAACATCTTAAAAAAATATTTGAAAGGTCAATGTATTGAATTAGGTTGTATTCTTTAAATTATACATAAAAGTTTAAGAGAAAATTCAAAATTCAAATATAGTTCACAAAACTAAAGCTACAATATAGATTTAAAATCATGATAAAATAAAGCAAGAAAAAGTTGATTATGGTTTTTTTAAATTTTTAAAGTGTGTTTTTATGGGGAGCAAATGTTCTTTGAAAATTTCTTATCTAGTGATAAAGTTCAATTGTTTTTGAAAAGAAATATAAAATTTCATGACATTTAATTTGTAATAGGTATTTTCACAAAATGAATTTCAATAGTCTTCTTTCACTAGACATAATATGTAGAAACCAACATTTATGATATAAGAATGTCATGGTCGAAGTTAATTTTTTTTGATATTTTGAAAGAAATATATAATGTTTCATAAAAAATAAGGAGCACCAAATCTATAAATCAATGCCTTTTATCTTGTTATTTTGTTCAAATTTTGATTATATTCTTTGTTGGTATATGGGTCAATTTCTTGTAAATGAAAATTTCCTTCTTTTGAATTTCAATTTTGAATTTAGTACCAATGCCCATATACGTTTTCCTTGATTTTCTAAATAAAATTCTTGTTTTTTGGTTTGATTTGATAATTAATCAAATAAGGTTAATTTTGCACACCTTTTAGTTGAAAAAACTTGCCATTACATATTTGAATGCATTTGGAATTCTTTATATATTTTTGTAGTTTCTGAATTGGACTTTCACTTTTTAAATTTTAATCAAATGGGATATACATTCAAACTATTTGAGTCATGTGGTCACAATGATAACTTGGATGGTTAACAATGTATAGTGAAGTAATGTTCATGATTGTACATGATTACAATTTTAAAGTAGTCACACAAATGTTTTAATAATGGATGTTGTGTTTTGGTGTATTGTTCAAACGTATGACATCTTGTTCGGTCAACAAGCATTGTACACAATCAATGAGCTAATGCAAATTGATGCCACTTCTCAAAAAACAAAACCAAATAACACATATAATGGCTTTGTCTTCCATTGTGGGGGAGGCTTTATATTTTTCCACAAATGGTTAGATTGGACCTAAATGAAGTTAATCTTTGTATATTTTTATGAAACATGTCTTCGGGGTTGCAACCAATGCTACTTGAAATGAAAATGGGGGTGAATCGAATGACTATATGAGGACTCTAGCACACTCCCACAAGCATGGGAAAATGCAAGGAAATGAGTTTTAAACACTTCTAAGTGATAAACATTTTGGGAGTAATAATCTTGATTTTCTTATAACAAAAATGCTTACAAATGGAAGTTAATGTTCAAACTAGGCCTTCAATATACCATTGGAAAAGGTTTTGAAATTGAACTTTCATTCTCCATTTGGAATTATCAATCAAAGGTTATATGGCCAACAAAATGATTGGAATCAAACTAATAATTTGACTATGAACCATTAAAACTAAAGAAATATGGTTCAAACAACTTCAAGATTGAGCTTTTAATATGCCTTAGGAAACTCTCATCAATGGCTACACATTTTCTTCTGAAAGTTCCATGACCAAATTTGTATGCTTCCATTATAAGCTAGCAAAGTTGTGAGACTCATAGGTTGAGAGAATTGGGAATTTTCAATACTTCCTCTTGGGAGTCTTAAGAGTTTTGGTCATTTCAATATAATCCTCATGGTAAACTATAATGTATTGTAACCCGAAATCAGGTTACATCAGACTCCTGGATGTCATTGATCAGGGAAGTTAGGTCGTTTGTTAATTAAGCCGTTGGTTTCTATGACGGCTGCTTTTACATGAGAAGCTTTGCTGGATTGGGGGGAGGAGTTGTACTGAGGAATTTTGCATGACGGCTGCATTGAATGGGTATGGAGCTTGAATGGCAGCTCCAAATTATGACTGAGGTCGGCAATGCAATTATGGAGAATGGCGGCTTGGACTGTGAGGGAGGCGGCACTGGAGAATGGGAGAAGCTTCTGGAAGGACCAACGGAAGGCGGAAGAAAAGATCAGGAGGGGCATTTTGGAGTGGGAGGAGTTTTTTGTTTTTTTGGAGTTAGGCAGCTGATAGTGAGGAGGCTGGTGAGGAGAGCTTAGCTGAGTTTGAGACTTTTCCGCTGCGTTTGATGTGTAGTTGAGCTCTTGTTGCTAAACTGAATGAGAGGAATCAAGGAAAATGAAAAACAATATGTTGAGGCACCATCAGGACCCTCTTCTTTTTTATGCGAGCTTCTAATGGCCAGAATTGCTTGAGCTCTCGAGGATGTACATATTATGTGAATAAGAAATGAAAATTTTCCTTGGAATTGTATTAATGTAAAGATGCATGACCGGAAGTGTGTGTTGTTGAATTGCTATGTCGTTGGGTCGGTCAGTCTGTGAATCGTTAAGGGATCAGGGAAAGCAAGAAGCCAGTTTGAGTCTTGGAGATGTTGAGCTGTCAACTGATGTGAGATCGATCTACGCCAGGGTTCACATCAAATAGTGTATGCGCTGTCTGTTTTCATAGGACCCTTTTTTTTTTGCTACAGTATATTAAAAATATAGTTCAAATTGTGGCGAGTACATGGAATTTGGGTTGTTCATGGTTCATTTATGTACCATCACTATGAAAAATTATGTTTGTGAAAACCTCGCTATTATGCAACTAGAACTTTGAGACAACTAATCTACAACTACGTTGCAACTATCCTTTGAAAATATGGGGAATTCAAAAATAAAATGTCACATTAGAAATTCGTGGAGTTTTATTACAGTTGCATGTTAGTCCCAAGATAGATTTGTAGACATATGAATATACCATCATATATACATTTTTTGTCAACCATGATTGAATTGTTAACTACTAGCTACAATAATAATGATGAAATTAATTACAAATATAAATATTTAATAGTATTAATTATTATTTTTATTATTATCATTATTATTTTAGGTTAAACTATCGTAACCTAGCCTAACATAACTAGAAGTTAATAATTAATAAATGGCTTAAGGTTTTTTTTAATAATAATAATAATAATAACATTATTTTTGATATTATACATTAAATATTATTACTTGTTAACTATTTTGAACTATAATGGATAGTATACCTAATAAATAAATTATGTTTAAGGTAAAATTGTTCATCGCCTATTGTTGACCAATGACAAAACAATTTTGGATATTTATTATTTAGTTTGTGTGATATAAAACATCATGAGAATGCTAAAGGAAGTTCTACATTATATGTTTTAACTCCAAAAGCAAATGAACAACATAGAAAAAACACAAAACTTGTTGAAATCATGTAATGTGTTTTTTTAAAAAAAAGATTTATTATTTATAAATTTCATATATTCCTTGTTTCTTGTCCATTTTTAGTTATTTAAAGTGTTATAATGTGCCAAGTTAAAATCTACATTAATTATTTTAGATTTAGAGGTAAGAGAACAACATAGCAAAACCATGAAGAAGACAAATGTGTTTGAATCTTAAAATGTGAATTAGGCTAATGACCAAACATTGACCCCACTTACTTTTGATAACCATATCTTCCTCATTTTATGTTTTTTTTTTAGCATTTTAAATGGTTGTGCATGTGCCAAGTCAAAGGTCTAAATATTTTTTTTGCACTTGAAAAACAAAAGGATGATGCATTAGGATTTAAAGTTCCCTAAAAGCTTAAGTCTTTGATCATTAACTTGTCTTGTAATAGTTGCAAGTGAGTTGCAACTCGAATGCAACTTTTTTTTATCCCATATTGTTTGTCCTACCTTTCAAGTTTGTAAAATATATAAGTAAGCGCACTAGGATTATTAAAAAACAAGTGACATTTGGAATAAACCAATAAAAAAAAATTTGCCTCAAAGGTTAAACCAAATAAAATAAGATTATCCCAAATGACCTACTTACTTAGCTCAAGCCTACCTACCTATTTACCTAGGTTTAATTACCTACCTACCTTAAGCCTACTTACCTATTGACCTAAGCACTATGTGTCAACATTTTATTGGCCCTAAGTTGAATGATATAAATAAAATAAAATAAATGTTAAATATTAAAATAAATTTAAAATTGTCACATGTCCATTGATGATTTGTCAGCACATCATTGCCATGTTACCACATTGTTGACATTGTAATTGCCTATTAATTACAACATAATGGCATAATAGTTACAATGTAATGACACAATAGTTGTAATGACCTAGTTGCAACATAATTACACGCTTGTTGCATATGTATAGTTTCATATATGGTGAATTATGTTGTTGCAACTTTTGCATCTCACTTGATAGAACTTAGGCTATAGAAATATGTTGAATTACAAGTGGTCGTTGTAACTCAAAATTGCAACCAAAACCCAATTGTAAACTTAGTTGCCAAACACCTATTTTCTTATAGTGGATTTTGGTGTCAATTTGCAAATTAACCACATATATATTTGGTTTGTATAAGTTATCACATTTTGAATTGCACGGACATGTGTGAGTTTGTTTTAGTCCCATCTTAAAGCTCCCATTTGTTGTTTTTTTTTTGGGAGTTCAAAAACGTGGCCTAGGTTCACATTCCATTACAAAATAAAAAATTGACATGGTTTTTTACCCTCGACACCATTTGATAAACCTAACATTACTACAAAATGTCCATGCAATTCATTAATCTCGGTTCATGAGAATAGTGAATTCATTCAAAATATAGTGAAATACTTGGCATATAGGGACATTATTTGTTATAGTATAAGGATGCGTCACATGATATAAATCATATTTTTTGGTATGTTATTAAGCAATAAAATATATTTTATAATATTTTGAAATATTAAAATATTATAAAAATACTCTAAGTGTATTTTTACAATCCAATTCTAAGCACTCAGTTTACATTTATAAAAAAATTTGCAATAAGTTGCACCTTATGATTTTTTGCACATTATTTGGACAAAATGGAAGTAACTTCCTTTAAGATGGGACAAGGAAAAGGGGACCTTTTAATCTTGGATCAACATTTACAATTCATGCATGAATAGTTGGGTCATTTAATGTGTGAAATACCCACTTGAGATTAATCAATGTTGGTGCCCACCATTGATTTTTTTGGGCAATAAATAGCCAAAAGGTGACATAAGAAATGACCTTACAACACTACCACATGGAAATAAAGATTTTTGTTTTTGCAAAATTGCCTATAATTCTTCTCATCAAGTGACAAGATCACCAATGTTCATAAAATTTAAAAGCTTAAGTTGCAAGTTTGTCTTTCAATATCACTTCACATTCACTAAGTTTGTTGCCATTATTCATGCAACTTTCACCATTAAACATTCTTTATCTTAATAAAAAAAAAATACTAATCATATTTAATAATGTCAATTGAAATCTCCAGGAATCTCGAGAATTTATAGTCTTGAGTTTAAACACAATAATCAAAGACGTTTGAAGGCAATAAATAAACAATGACTACCAACCTCCCCAACCCCTTAGATTGGTTAATTGCCCAAGTGGCTACACAATTCAAGCTTCATTTAATTTAACTTGTTAATTTTTTATGTGAGGTGGAGCTTATTGGGTGATTTTTTATAAAAACAATGGTTGCAATGGCAAATTATCACTTGCAAATGTCCACAAACTAGCTACAACAATAGTAAATATGATTGAACATATTAGTGACATGGTGATTTTAGTGTAATGTATTTGGTTATGGTGAAATTCCACATTAGAATTGGTTTGGTAGGTTTTTTTAATTTTACTTTCATTTTATGATTTGATTTGATTTTGATATAGTTTATTTATTTTGGCTAGTTTCCAATTTTTTTTGTGATGTTGATCAAGTGGCAATTAGCCAAATTTGGCAATTTTCAAAATATGAAAGTAGAAAATCATAAACACCCTTTCACATGCACCCTTTCATTGTAGGTGATTGTGGTGATTTAAATAAATTAAAAAATGTATTTTGGCAAGCATTTAAGAAAACGGGGAATTTGAACATAATATTCTATTTCCATAATATTTTTCCCAAAGTGGTGAAAATTTGCCACAACTAAAATTAGTGGTTAATTCACAAATTGAATTCTTCTAAGTTTGATTATCAATTCCCTTCCACTTGGTGGTTTTTGACCTTTGGGCAAGTGGACACCTAGATTAAAAATATTTATCTCTTTTTAGAAAGTCTAAACTCTTTTTTCTACTTGTTAGCTTCTAGCTTTCTAAGCACCTTGACTATTGTGTTGGCATAAAATAAATATTTTTCAAATAAAATGTATATGTAATGGGTGTTCACTTATTTTGGTGTGAAAAATAGCCTAAAGGCAACATAAAAATAAGTATCCTTGATAACATATAATCCACATATCAAATTTTATATGGGTCGGAACCAATGTTATCTTATTTAATGAAATAAATTATTAACTTAGTTGTGGATTTGGATGACCCATAACCTTGGGCAAAAACATTGCAAGACCAAGCCATGCATTTCCATATAGCCATGCCAATGGCTTTGGAAAAGCTGGCAAGATCTATCACAACATAGGGATTACAACATTGTGCATGTGTTAGAAGTGGAACATATCGACCAGAATTACAATGGTTCCAAAAATGGACTATGTTTATTTTTAGCATGAAGCATTGAACAACATTGGATGTCAAAATAAGTTGCACCATTATTTGTATGAAGATTTTTTATTTATTTTTAATTTTTTCTGTAGTGGTGTTTTTCTTTTGGAAAGATGGGACAAAAAAAAATGTAGGGACATATGAAGGTCACACCACACTTGGAGGTAAGTTAAAAGTTATTTTAAAGCTAATGGCGATAAAGTTATTATTGAGGCCGCACCTAGAAAACTACCTACCTCTAAATCCTACATGGATCTTACATGGATGCTGATGTGGAAAGGGAGGTTAGTTAAAAGTAACAATCTTTCTTCCTACCTCCAAATCTACAAACTCTAAATTTTTTTCAAAAAAACCAAATGTAGTTACTTTATAAAAAAATCGCATATAACTTAATGCAAAAGCTTTAACTCTAGTGGGCACTCATGCCTACTACCTTCACACACAATGCCTAAAATTTGCCATTATCCCTTTCTACAATAGCACATACTTTGTAGTTTGGCTCTCCCATTCTTGTAGCAATGCACACCTTATAGTTCGGTTTTCCCTTTCTTGCATCAATGTAAACAACAATAACACAAATATGCGTATCAATGCAAACATGCACAACAATGTAGCTAATAGGAAATGCAAGGTGATGTACATGGAGTCAGATCAAATTTCAACAACAAAAATCCAAGTAAGCAATTCGTGTTCATTATAAATTTCCAAGTTGCCAAATGGATTCATGCATTACACCAATAATTGCATTAGTATCAAAAATGTATTGAAAGATTATTTTACATTATGTTTGTTTGTTCATTATGTGTAGGGATTCATGGACTTAATAACAACAATTCAACTGCACCCATTGCAACAATGTTAGCAGGTGAGCAGGTGAACTTGGTCACTTGAGCAAGAAAGAATCTTCGAAAGGGTGAAAGCATGGTAAAATATACAATTTAATTACCTTGGTAGTTTACTTGTCAAACTAACAAGAAGTAGGACTAAAACCCATCATAAAATTCATATACATTTAATATATTTATTTAAATGATGAAAAAAAGGATACTTCTTCACTATTATGAATTATATTTAAATTTTATGTTGTAAAAGTAGGTTTCAAGTAGACTTTTCTAAATGTAACTAACTTTTGAAACCTACTTTTTGTAGTGTAACATTTATTTTAAGTATGTTTCAAGTATATTTTACCAAAGAGAAAGTAAAATTTATTTATTTTCCTTCCTTTGAATATACAATAATCATTATGTTATAACTTCATATGAATATATTTCATTAAAGTTTTTAATGAAAAAGTACTTTTGAACACCATATTGGCTAGTGAAATTCAAAAGTATTTATTCCCTACTTTTATTATTCCAAAGTTTTTCAAATTTTATATTCAATTTAACACAAACCCAATGGAAAGTACCATGGTTTCAAAATGAAATGTAAGTAAAAATTGAATTCACTTTCTCGTGTTTTTGTGAAAAATTGTCTCTTTTTAAAACTTGACATTTTTTCATCAACTTTTTTGGTATAAGATACCATGCTTTCACCTAAGAATATTCTTGGTATATATATTTTTCCATGTGGCAAATTTTAGATGACATGGAAAAATATTCCATGCCATGTCAACAAATATTTTACCACGTCACTTGCACATTTTTTTGGGTTTATTGACTTTGAACATGGGTTTAGCAAACAAAGCTTTCCACTGTAGCCTAATATGAAGGTTTAAAGACAAAAGAAAACAAAAACATGCATTTAATCATCCTTGGTGCAACCAATATTTTGAATGTCCACGGCTCTTGGGAAAAAAAAATAAAAATCCAAAATTGTTGAAATGGGTGGAAACTGCATGGTTGAGAAATATTTGATGAAATTAGATTTTCAAAATCATTAAATATTTGCAAAACATGTGTTGAAATGGCAAAGGTATTATGTTATTCTACATGAGACGATATACATGAAAACACCTAATGATTGTCAAAAGTTTTACTATTAGTATTGGCCTAAATGGAAATAAATTTATGAACACCATTAATGTATATTCACCAAAACAAAATCAATATACATATCATGGAAATTGGAATCCAAACTTCTTACATAGTTCGGGCAAGCAAGCTTTGTGAATGACAAAATCACAATTGATTTGATGCAAATACAATTGTGATGTACTATCACAATAGTTCAAAGGTTTTAGAGTGCTTCAACAAACGTTGAACTTCATCTCGACTCCATGTGTAGTGATGAATGAACTCTTTCGTGAACCCACGAAACATAATCATTTGTAAAACGTAATACACATGTTTACATTGCACATACACCCCATGGTCACCCAAAGAACTTGCCAACATTGTGAGAATGTAGACACATGAACATCTAGGGAAGTTTTCAATATTCACATTGTATATTTTGTCATTTGAAAAAATATTGTAAATTTGTCCATACACATGTGAGGGGACATCAACAACAAGGAAAATAGTGCAATGGAGAAGGAACTTCCCAACCTCATGATAGATCTCATGTAAAGCTGCAGGAATTGATGGAGAAGGCAATGGAACATGTAAGAAAGGAGCACTATTCAACTTTTTGCAAACACCTCCTTCTTTATGATCTTGCTTCTGGGCTTGAATTTTTGTAGGAAATTCAAGCCCACTATGACAACAACCTGAAAGCTTGGAATGTTCATTGAAAAATTTCAAATGCTCATGTACTCTTCCGTTAACAAGGAGCAAAAAGTTGTTTGGTTGAAGCAATGGAATGAGTATGGACTTCTGAACGAAGCCAAGAAGTTCCCAAAGCAAGGCTTCTCATACGCTCAGTTTGACAAATGGCTGCATAAGGCAACATTTTGGCACTAGGTTATATTTCAAATCTTTTTGTTTGACTTTCCATTTTCCATTTTCTCTCCACATCCAATATAATCCGACTAATTTTAGTTTTTACAACTTGAATATGAGGCACTCAAGTTTTATAATGCCATAGTTTCTAACCTTGAGCTCACTGTCAATAATATGCACATTTTGAATTTTCTTAGTAACATTCCACATGCACAAACTTTCTTGTTCACAAATTGAACATACATCAAGACCTAAATAGTTTTAAACTCTCTCTTGTTGTCAGAATTTATTCTTGACAATCAGTTCCTAAGGAACATTACAACTTATTGACCATTTACACACAATTAACAAAAAGTTTTTAATTTTTGCACAAGAGGAAAAAGGGATATCAATCAATTATTAGCAAATTAATAATATGACATATAATGCTAGTGCCATCAACAAGTTAAAAACAATGTCATATAAACTTTGCTTCCTCATCACAATTCTCATCATCAACTTGTCTACCAATAGTTTATTTGCTCTTAATTAACGTTTCTTCTTTTAAAATTTATCAAATATCATAAACATAAATACTAAATATGAATAGTGAGGTAAACTCAACAAAAATAACAAAGAGAAGTGTGTCAATTTCCTCCACATCAATACGTGTTTTTCTTAATTGGATTGCAATAGTTGTAATTTATGCATGAGTAAAAGAACAACATTAAAAAAAAAAAATTGGTCATCATCACCAAAGGCCTTTAATGAAATTCTTAAATTTCAAGTCTCTAAAATGTTTGTTTGTTAATTGGAATCAATTGTAGGTCACACAACATCATTAAGGTTATTCCTAAAACATTCAATGCAAGGTTCAACCATGAAATACATATTGGAAGCAATTAAGGATGAGACTTAAATGTATCTAGTTTACAAATTTCATATCATAGTACCTTGGTAGGTTTAATACATGTTTGTTGAATAAAATTAATTTCTAAATTTTTATTTCAATAAATAAAATATTTCTAAAGATTCAACATTTTCTTTCACAAACTTTTGTTTTGAAAAAATTGGGGGAAAATATCAACATTTATGAAAATAATATAATTAATGTCAAAGTTGCCAAGGTAATAGGGTATTCAATTTGTTAAACAACTAACACAAGTACATCACGAGCAATAAATTACAAGATTTGTTGTTTGTTGTGGACTCCTATAAGGTTAATATTTTTAGGTGCTTCCAGCTTTGATCTATTACCCTTGGGGCTATAGGGAAAGCCTACTTCCTATTTATAGGAAAAGATCTAATTTTAAGCTACCGCCCTTGCGGCTA
>Ga0209611_10003101_pt1 | contig 29072 bp, 19 predicted proteins | sample S1TSphgellanicum_3_FD_187693 | JGI IMG/M metagenome (GOLD analysis project Ga0209611, IMG submission 187693) | Host-associated microbial communities from peat moss isolated from Minnesota, USA - S1T2_Fc - Sphagnum magellanicum MG (SPAdes) (version 2) | ecosystem: Host-associated > Plants > Peat...
GTGGGGAGTTATTGTCTATTGTTGGCCTCTATATTGGTAGAATTGGTTAAAGAGGCTTGAAAGATGGTGGCTTAGCCTATGGTGGATGTCAGTGGTTTGAATCCACTTGTTTTTAGCTTGTAATATGAGCCAATACAATGGCATATGTGTGATAACATGAAATAAGTATGATACAAGGTAGGTTGAACTATGACTTTTTATTTATGGATGTTGATAAGATCTTTCTATTTAGCACCTTAGGATGGTATAGCCTTTAACGACAATGTTCAAACGAGGAAAGGCTTACGGTGGATACCTAGGCACCCAAAGACAAGGAAGGCCATAGCAAGCAATGAAATGCTTCGAGGAGTTGAAAATAAGCATAGATCCAGAAATTCCTGAATGGGTTAACCTGTTGAACCGATGTTGAATTCATAGGTAAGTAAGAGACAACCTAACGAATTAAAACATTTTAGTAGCTAGAGGAAAAGAAAGCAAAAGTGATTTCCATAGTAGCGATGAGTAAAATGGGAATAACCTAAACCGTGAAAATAACGTTGTGGGAGAGCAAGATAAATGTTGTGTTGTTAGGTGAAGTGGTTGAGTCTCGCACCCCAGATGGTGAAAGTTCAATAGCTAAAAGCGTCACTAGCTTACGTTTTAACTTGAGTAGCATGGGGCACATGGAATCTCATGTGAACAAACACCACCTCGCAAAGCTAAATACTGCTAGGTGACTGACAACAAAGTAGTACTGTGAGGGAAAGGTGAAAAGAACCCCCATCAGGGAGTGAAATAAAACATGAAATTGTAAGTTCCTAAGTAGTGGGAGGAGAATCAGATTTTTGACCGCATGCCTGTTGAAAAATGAACCGGCGATTTATAGGTAGTGGCCTAATTAAGAGGACCCATCGAAGCCTTTGCAAAAGTGAGTCTTCTTGGGGCAATTATCATTACTTATGGACTCGAACCTGGGTGATTTATCCATGACCAGGATGAAGCTCGAGTGAAACAAAGTTGAGGTCCGAGTTGATTAATGTTGAAAAATCAACAGATGAATTATGGTTAAGGGTGAAATGCCACTTGAATCTAAAGCTAGCTGGTTTTCCTTGAAATGCGTTGAAGCGCAGTAGTTGACTGAACTATCTAGGGGTAAAACACTATTTCAGTGTAGGCTGTGAGAGCAATACCAAATCGAAGCAAACTCTAAATATTAAATATGATCTCCGAATAACATGGGGTAAGGGTCAACCAGTGAGATGGTGGGGGATAAGCTTCATTGTCGAGAGAGATACAACCTAGATCACCAACTAAGGTCCCTAAATGACCATTTAATGGTAAAGGAGGTAGGAGTGCAAAGATAGCCAAAAGGTTTGCCTAGAAGTAGCCACCTTTGAAAAAATGTGTAATAGTTCATTTATCAAATGCTCTTGCGCCGAAGATGAACAAAATTAAGCAATATGCCGAAACTATGGGATGTCAAAATACATCGATAGGGGAGTGTTCCACATTAGGGGGAAGCACCAGCGCAAGCAAGTGTGGACGAAGTGGAAGCAAGAATGTTGACTTGAGTAACGTAGACATTGGTGAAAATCCAATGCCCCGAAAACGTAAGAGTTCTTCCACAGTCCACGAAAGGTGAATCAGGGCCTAAGATTAGGCCAAAAGGCATAGTCAATGGTCAACATGCGAATATTCATGTAGCACCCCCTTGTTGGTCCTGAGGGACAGAGGAAGCTAGGTTAATCAAGAGATGGTTATCAATTCAAGGACACAAGGTAGTTCACCTTCATTTTTTTAGGGTAAGGAGGGGTAGAGAAAATACCTCAAGCCAACGTTTGAATACCAAATGCTACAATGCTAAAATAACCCATGCCACACTCCCAAGAAAAGTTTGAACAACCTTTAACAAGTGGGTACCTGTACCCAAAATCGACACATGTAAGTAGGTAGAGAATAGCTAGGGGTGCGAGACAACTCTCTCCAAGGAACTCGGCAAAATAGCCTTATAACTTCGAAAGAAGGGGTACCTTTTCATTAAAGAGGTCGTAATCACCAGGGCTAGGCAATTGTTTACCAAAAACATAGGTCTTTGTAAAGTCGTAAAACCATGTATGGGGGCTGATGCCTATTTAGTGCAAGAAGGTTAAGGAAGTTGGTGACCTGATGATAGGGAAGTCGGCGACTGAAGCCCATGTGAACGACGGCTGTAACTATAATGGTCCTAAGGTAACAAAATTCCTTGTTGGGTAAGTTCCAACCCGCATGAAAGGCATAACAATCTAGGCACTATTTAAAAGAGAGACTCGGTGAAATAGACATGTCTGTGAAGATGCGGACTACTTGCACCTAGATAGAATGACCCTATGAAACTTTACTATTCCCTAGGATTGGTTTTGGGCTCTTTTTACACAGCTTAGGTGGAAGGCAAAAAAGGCCCCCTTTTGGGGGGGGGTTTGAGCCATTAGTGAAATATTACTCTAGAAGAGCTAAAATTCTAACCTTGTGTCAAGACTTATGGGGCAAAGGATTGTCTCAGGTAGACAATTTCTATGGGGCGTAGGCCTCCCAAAAGGTGACGGAGGCATGCAAAAGTTTTTTCAGGCTAGACGAAATCAACCTTTGAGTGTAAAAGCAAAAGGGAACTTGACTTTAAGACCCACTTGTCGAGCAAGGACAAAAGTCAGCCTTAATGACCTGACGGTGCCAAGTGGAAGGGTCATTACTCAATGGATAAAAATTATTCTAAGGATAATAGGCTAATCTTCCCCAAAAGTTCACATCAACATGAAGGTTTGGCACATTGATGTCAACTCTTTGCCACTTGGGGTGGTAGTATGTTCCAAAGGTTGGGTTGTTCGCCCATTAAAGTGGTACATGAGTTGGGTTTAGAACGTCATGAAACAATTTGGTCAATATCCGATGAAGGTGTTAGAGCATTGAGAAGACTTTTCCCTAGTACAAGAAGACTAAGAAGGATGCACCTTTGGTGTACCAATTATTGTGCCCACAGTAGACATTGGGTAACCAAATGTGGAGTAAATAACTACTAAAAACATCTAAGTAGGAAGCCCACCTCAAGATGAGTGCTCTCCTATTCTTACTTCTTTGGAAGTTTTTGATCATAAACCAAACATGACCGAGATAACGAAAATTTTTCCATCCTTGCAAGGGATGGAACGATTAGAAATATTGAAAATTCAAAGTAGAGTGATAGAAATATCGAGAATCCAAAATAAGGTCACGGCAAAATGAACCGTTTATCATCACGATAGGTGCCAAATGGAAGTGTAATAATGTGTGCAACTGAGGCATCCTAACAGATCGAAAGATTTGAACCTTGTTCTTATATGACCCGATTATTTTTATTAGGCATTAACCACCTATTTTCATTATTTGATTATTTTACAACATCAACCTAATAACTATACCTGGAAGGTATACCTATGGTGTACCTTTTGGAATGAGAACCTCACAATTATTAGCTAATATGTTTTTCCCTTATGCTTTCGTTTTATGGGTTCTTTGTTTATGGGTTGATATTCTAGTGTCTTAAGTGTAGAGGAACCACATCAATCCATCTCGAACTTGGTGGCGAAACTCTACTACGGTGACAATAATGTGGGGGTAGCCCTATTGAAAAATAGCTTGATGCAAGGATGAAAAAAAATTTCACGCCTCATTTTTTTTAAAAGGGTCACCTATTTTAAAACCCTACACATAAAAATTCTGATCTCTTTTCTCTCTTCTTACTCCACACTTCAAAATGTAATACTTCTTTTTTTCTTTTATTGAAAAAATTCCTAATGTCGCAACCCTACTTAGAGGGAGTGTGAAGATGAAACTCACACTCCCGAAATTGGGACTTGGGAGTCCTCCGAGACTCCCAAAACTTCAGAGCTCGATTGCATGGGCCAAAACACCTTGCATTGGGGTGTTATTTATATCATTGGAAAACTATTGAAGTGTAGATGTCGAAAATGGCCTCGCATGGGCCATTTGGACATCTTCAGCACAAGTTATGGCAAAAAGAAGGGTCGGGAGTCAAACTACCAGTTCGACTCCCGACCACTAAAAGTCGAGAATCGACCCGATCCTGGTGTGTGCAGGTAGAGTGTGACACACCGTTGGAAAGCTCTCGAGGAGAACTACAACTTTACTTTAGACCTCATCCCAATCAAAGGTCTGAGCAAAAAGTTATGATCGTGCAAAGTCCCGAGAGTCTAAACCTGGACAATTTCAGGATTCTTCCTTGGGAGTCTTGGGACAAAAAGCCATTCAGATGTGGGTGTCACGGAGAGGCACATAATATACTATATGGGGGAAGGTGGTGGCTTCCCCCGAGTTTGGGCTGTGGTGAGTCAAGTGAGTCCAGAGTTACCCGTGGCTTGTCCTAACACCGAAGGTGCTCAAGAAAGTGAACTAACCAACTTGTTGGTTAGTTTGATGTAGGTTTGAATAAGTGAATAACTTTTCATTCTTCCTAATCCCATCTCAAAGCTTCAGCATGCCCCTCTACCCCTTCTAGTGCTAAGAGTTGGGAGCCCAAGTTCCTCACAATTCCGTTATGAGAGTAACTTAGACCCAACTTGGGTCTAACTAGGGACTTTGGAGTGCGTCACCTAAGCTTTCACATCTTCCTCACCATTCTGTCGTGATGGGCTAAAGAGAGGAAATATTGCTTTTAGAAAAGGTGCCTAATAATAAATCTAGTGGAGGCGAGACCTGTAGCTCAAAGGATTAAAACACATGGTTATGAACCACATTGTTGGGGGTTTGAATCGCTCCTTACGCACAACTAACCCCAAAGGTTCTTTCTGGGATTGTAAAACAAGATATTTTCTTAGCCAACATCAGATCTACTACATTTTAACGCACTCCCAAGCTCCTTGATAGACTCAACTATGAGTTTTAAATGAAAATAATGGAAGGATAAAAACTTGGGGCACGCTCCCTGGCTCGCAGCACTTCGGGGGTAAAGGGGCATGCTAGAGCTTCAGGATGGGGATTAGGACGAGTGACAAGTGGGTCAATCATTCACATTGACTTGCACAAACCAAACATAAGTTGGTTAGTGCACATAGGAGCCACGGACTCACAAAACTCACCACGACCCAAACTTGGGGCAAGGCACCACCTTCCCCTTTATATTATTTTCTATGCCTGGCCATGAGGCCAACACCCAAATGTCATTTTGTCTCGGGACTCCCAAGTTGGAGTCCCGAAATTCTTGAAATTGGGACTCTTGCGACTTTGGAGGCCCATAACTTTGTGTTCATACCTTCAACTGAGGTAAGGCATGAAGAAAATTTGTAGCCCTCATCGAGAGGTTTCCAACGATATGTGACATGACATGTGAACGCAAGGAAATAAGGGCGATTCCAGACTTTTAGTGGTTAGGAATCAAATTGGCAATTTGACTCCCAGCCTTTCTTTTGGCCATAACTTATGTTTTAAGTGACCAAATGGGTCATGCAAGCCCATTTTAGACATTTAAGTTCCAAGAAATTTTCAATGATATAAGGAACTATTTAATCCAATGAGTTTTGATCCTTGCAATCGCCTTTTGAAAATTCAAGAGTCCATCGGGACTCGAACTTTCAAAGTGGGAGTTCACTTGGGAGTGTGGGGTTCATTTGTTCACACTCTCCTACACTCCCAAGGGCATGAAATGTGACTTTCGAGCTTCATTTTGGCTCGCACCTTCACAAGCCCTTGCTTTGGTCGCAAGCCTAAAACTAGGGTTGTGACACATCTACACCAAGATCTTAACGCATGTTATGACCCTATTTATTATCAATGATTTCTAAGAAATAAATTGACATTTTTACTAGCTAATAATTAATAACATGGTGGTAGGTAAATGGAAGCCTTCACCCTAATTAGGAATTAGGCTTTGACAATGCCATCAGAACAAAAAAATGTGGATTTGTTGATCTTAGTTTTTTTTTTTTCAGTGTTTCAAAGAGGCCATTATTTCCATTTTTTTGAAAAACTATTGGGAGTAGCAAGTACATCCTTCTCATTTTTTTTCATTAGTTTGCATGAATCCAAACAATGACAAGATTGTTTTACCTATTCCTAACAGTCAAAGCAAGTTCTTAAAAAAAAAAAGGATCTCCTCGGGTAGGATTTGAACTTATGACCAATCGATTAATAACCAACCATTCTACCACTAAACTACTAAGGAACAATGCAGGAAATTTCATCTTATATTCAAAGACTTTTGCTCTTTAAACCAACCTACCTATGGTGTATGAACCGTTGAAAAACCCAAAGCTTTGGAACTCTTGGAACTCACTTTGCGTACACCCTACCTTTTATTATACAAAAAAGAAATAGTGATAGCAATCCCCTCCGCCTCCCTGGAGAGCGCCTCCAGGATAAAGGGAGGCAAATAACCATCACCATGATCTTCTCCATTGTCTCTTCGATGCACATTGATAAATTGATTTCCATGGTGCTACAATTTCGCTGGTTTGCTAAGTATATTCACCCTACCAAAGGGCAACAAAGACCTCTCCATCCTTGTGAATGACAATGGGGTGTTTTTTTTTCCCCAAAAGCTAGCAAATAATGGTGAAAAGGTCTTAATAACCTCCTTTACCTATCATCTTTCCCACTCCTTATTTAAGTCAAACATTATAGCAAGCACTTGGAACTGCTATTCAATGACAGAATTTCTTTCAATCAAGCCCCATGTTGGTGTCCTTTCATCCTTCTGTCTACCCCGAGTTGTAGAGCCTTTCTTAGATTAATCTTTGAACATGTAAGATTTTATTTGATTTGCCTATTCGGTGGTTTTGGTGGATGAAGTAGTGAAGTAGTGGGAAGTCAATTAAGGGAATCCATATCGGCAATTATAACGTCATTACTTTTACTTTTTGAAATTCTACTTAATCAATTGAATCAATACCTATTCCTATTATTAATATTTTTTTCAAGACATTTTGAAGGAATGTTGGTTATAGTTCATATTAAAAGACATAAAAATCATACATGTAGGAAGTAATTCAAAATGTGAAAAAAACTATGAGTGATAGAAGGAATGTACCAAAAATTAATCTAAATAAATAAGAAGGTATCCTTACCTCCCTCCATTTGTTTGAAATTTTCTCCTCCAAGGAGAGTTGAGATACCAATTCCATTGACAACTCCATCTATTACCTATTCGTTGAGAAAAAAACCGATTTTAGCTAATCATCGTATACCTACAACGAAAATGATATCGTAATAACCATCTATATATCTTCAGAAAAATGACCAATTATATATGAAATGGAGAAAGGGGTTCCTTCCTTCTTCTAATAATGGTTCAAAATTATCCCGTATATTTTGTGAATGGAAAGGGATAGGTCCATATAGGAAATAAGCAATAAAAAGTCCAGACAAAGCTATACCAATTGAAGCCATTGCATTTGATAAAAACTTCAACCAATTTTCTTTAGAAATTACTTCATAGGGACCATTGATTAATGGATATAGCCAATGAAACAAGGGATCAAGATTCAATTGTCCTTGCAAAGTAAAAACTCCTATAAATCCGGAAAATAAAGTGGGTACTGTTAGTACAAGTAAAGGAAATAACATTTTTTTATCTAATTATTTAGGATATAGACTATATTTCACCCGAGATAAGATAACATCGTCTCCTTCCATATTTATTTTATTGTCTGCAAATAGTGGGATAAGCCTTTTTTCTTTCCTATTTAACTCTTTGGATGTTGTTACATTCAAAACAAGAAAAAATTCTTTGAAGGAATTGGCTCTAAAATTGCCTTCGAAAGTGATGAAATATATACGAAACATATAAAATGCAATTAGTCCAGCCATGATTTAAGCTATCCATCCAATAACTAGGAAATACAACCAACTATTTGCAAGAATCTCATCCTCAGACCAAAAATAAGCAAGAGGCGAAATACCACAAATATAAAGTGTATCGATAAGAAAAGTTGTCCCTGTAATTGGCATATGTTTTCTCAAACCACCCATAAAAGCCATATTTTGACTCTTACCGGGGGAATATCCAACAATTGGTTCCATAGAATGAATGATGGATTTGGATCCAAGAAATAATAAAGCTTTGGAATAAGCATGTGTGATTAAATGAAATAGACCAGCTTTGTAGGAACCTATATTGAGAGCTAGCATCATATAGCCTAATTGAAACATAATAGAATAAACTAAACCTTTTTTAATATCTCTTTGAGCAAGAGCTATGGTAGCTCCTAATAGAGCCATTGCTACACCTATCCAAGAAATTACACCCATTATAAGAGGTAAAAAATGAAAAAGAAGAAATAAACTAACTACAAGAAAAATACTTGTTGCTACCATGGTAGTAGCATGATAAGGGCAGAAATAGGAGTAGGTCCCTCCAAAGCATTGGGTAACCATACATGAAGTAGAAATTGCGCGGATTTAGCTATTAGACCTAAAAATAGTAAAAAAATGCACAAAATAACAAACCATAAGCTAACTTTGTTGTTAACAAGCAAATCATTAAATTGTTCAAATAATGTTTCAAATTTGAAACTATCAGTTATCCAATAAAACCCTAAAATGCATAGTAATAATTTGAAATCTCCTATACGATTGATTATAAAAGCCTTTTTACAAGCCTCAGCTGCATTAGGTTCGGGTGAACCAAAAATCTATTAATAAGTAGGAACACACATCCCTACTAATCCCCAAAAGAAATAAATTTGTATTAGATTGGGACTAAGTACTAAGCCTAACATAGAAGCGGTGAAAAGGCTCAAATATGCAAAGAATCTTACATATCCTTGATCATGGGACATGTAACTATCACTATAAATCATAAAAAGAATTCCTATTGTAGTAATTAATACTAACATAATAGAAGTAAGTGGATCAATTAAGAGACCTACTTTTTAAATAATATTTTTGTTGGAGATCCAGGACCATAAGTATCGATAAATGGAATTACCTATAATTTGTTGCCAAAAAATATCAAAAGAAATGGACATAGCTATACTTAATAATGAAATATTAACAATAGCCCATACACAACGAAAACTTTTAGTTGATTTTGGGAAGAATAACAAACCCAATCTTATTAAGATAGAGGCTAAAAATGGAAGGAAAGGTATAATCCAAATAAATTGATATATAAGTTCCATAAATGTTTTTTTATATGATGAAAAAAAAAATCATTTTTTACTAACAAATGATATTTTTAAAAAAATAAATGGAAAAAGATGAAGTTTGGAATTTTAGATCCTATTTGTCAAGGAATTCCATCAATCTATAATTTATTCTGACTACCTTTTTTTTCCCTCGTTGTTCGGGCAAATAAATAATGAATCGTAAAATGGGTTCAATAATTTTTTTGATCTCACCAAGTAATAAAATATTATATGTAGTTTATGAACCTATATATATATATATATAATTTTATTTTATCTTGTTTTTCTTCCTCTATCAAGAATATTTCAAAGTTCTTATGTAAAAGCTTTACAAAAATGAGATGAATCAAGGATGCTCAGATTTTATTTTAGTTACGAAGGTCAAATCATCATTTTTCAATATGTAATTATTTTTTCATTCACAAAAAATTCTGTAATGGGTACATACACTATAATTGAAACGAGGGGTGAACAACTCCGAATAAAACCCAGAAGATTTTATGATGTGCATCATTTCACCCCATAAAAACCAAATTTGTTAAGTCCTAATGATAAAGTATTCATTTATCAAGTACTAATGATTCATCATGAATCTATGATCAATATTAGACATCCTTGGTTGAAAGGTGCAATAGTAAAGGGATGAATTTTACATTATCGTCTCGGGGATAAAACTATTATGTACAAAATGTGTCCTAAGAAAAAAACATGACGTAAATCAAGACATTGACATAATTCAGCTCGATTTATAGTAGATTCCATTCACCTAAACGAGGAAAAATAATATATATAGGGATTGGGGGAAGGAATCCCATAAAGAAATAGGAATGTAAAACAAAAAAATTTGGTTTTATTCAAAATTTAGAAATGAAAGGAAATTTTCCTTAAGCAATTTCCAAAAAGTGTAATTTTAGATCTAAGAAGAAAATTCGTAAAACAATATGGAGAGAGAAAGCCAATCAAGCTGGAGTATAGGCTCTTTCTTTCGCTCGATCTATCTTGCTAGTCGTTCAAAGAGTTTTTGGTATGTGACAAGTTCTAAATCATCCAAATCCTTTGCATCTATTGATGAATCGAACAAATCATAACATAAGAATAAATGGGGCAAGGGGGGGATTAATAAAAAATGAAACAATAAAGAGGTTTATTGAATTTCTTTTACAAATGATAAATTAATAAAAGGAATGATCCAATCTTTTTATTCTTTATTTTCCCTCAATTTGACTAAAAAAATGACTATTAAAGAAATGACTAGAGGATTTAATCTTGGAATAAAATGAAATTTACTCTAGCCTTAGCTTTTTTATTTGTATCCATATCCGATGATTTTTCTTCACTTAGTGTTACTTCTCACACATAAAAAAGATAAAAATATTGGAACGTTTTGTTACAAATAACCATGAAACCCGTAAGGTTATCAAGTCATAGTGCTTTGGAACTAATTACTAATTCTTAGTAGTTTATTACAAATCCATTTTTGGTTTGATTAATTATTTAAACTAAATATGAATTTCCTAGAGATTTTCTTTCAATGTTATAGTAAGTAGACTTTTCCCTATTTTGGTTCCTTCATTTCAATGCACAATAACTTATTTGGTTACTATATGTAGTAGTGAGAAAGGTTAGATCCTATTCGTTTCTTTAATTATGTAAATGACTCCTATCCAATTGATCAAAAATTTGTTTTTTTAATATCTTTATTGTAATGCGTATTGTGTAATTGGTTTTAGTAATATCTACTATCACCAAAAAAATGAAGTTATTTATGTATTTTTTCCTTAAAAGCTCAAATAATATTATTAACAAGGTGCTATTATTGGCATTCTTAATTTGAGAACTTCTATCTATTTGTAATGAATCAAACTGAACTATGGGGGGGCAATCCTCGTTGGATGAATGGTAGAAAAAAATACTAAGGAAAGGAAAAAAAAAGAAAAAGAAAGATAGTTTCATTTAATAAAAAGAAGATGGAACTATCTCGGATATTCAAAAAGAGGCATTTTTTCCAATCAATAGTATTTTTTCATTTTGGAAGAAATAGTATTAATTAACCAAAAATAATAATATTATATATCATGAAATAGAAAATAAATAGTTGAACCTTTTGTATTTCTATCGGAACAACAAGATTTGAACCCATGAACTCCATCACCCCAAGATGGCATGCTACCAAACTACATTATGCTCCATTTCATTATTATTAATACAATTTTATTTATAGAATTTGTATTTGTTGATCGAAAAAAGAAGAATATAAATTTCCCAAATTTATTACAAAATACTGACCTCTTAATACAAAATATGTTATTATTTGTTCCAATAAACCGCCATGGTGAAATTGGTAGACACGTTGTTCTTAGGAAGCAATGCTACATTTCAGTTTGAATTTGAGTGGTGGCATTTTCAATTTAAAAAATGAAATTCCAACCTTTTTTTCCAATTTACTTCTGGTATTTAATGCATCTGTACCTAATCCACTATATATATATATAATTTTTAAATTTTTAAATTTTTTTTGTCACCTCTTTTTTCTTTGAACAATAAAAAATAAATCCACTATTTACTATGATATTTATAATTCTGGAACATGTATTAGCCCACACATCTTTTTTTCTTCTCTTTTTTATTCCTCTTATTTTTTGGGGAAGATCAATCCATACCAGGAATGAAAAACTCAATCATTTTGGCAAGAAGGCTATGGTAATTGCCTATAATTGTCTAACATGATTTTTATTGAATTATTGGATCTATTTTGGACATTTACCCTTAAGCAATCTGTATGAATCATCCATGTTTCTCTTGTGGAGTTTTTCTTTAATTCATATTATTTTAGAGGTTCGATCCCCAAATTTTTGGTTAGGTACAATGACTGCACCAAGTGCCATACTAACTCATGTTTTTGCTACTTTGGGTATTCCTAAATAAATGCAACAATCCGCAGTTTTAGTACTTACTTTACAATCCAATTGGTTAATGATGTATGTGAGTATGATGATGCTCAACTATGCAACTCTTTTACTTAAATCTTTATTAGCAATAGCTTTCTTATGTATAAGTTTTGAACGGAATATGGATTTTCCAATACATTATTATGATACAAAACCATCAATTTTGTCTTTTTTATGGAGGGATATACATTCTTCAAATAGAAAAAAAAAGGAGTTATTTACACAAAAAAACTTGTTTGTTATCTATAGATTATTGGAGATGGAAATTGATTCAACAATTAGATCATTGGAGTTATCAAATTATTGGTTTGGGATTCCCTCTCCTAAGTATAGGTATTTTTTCTGGGGCAATATGGGTTAATGAAACATGGGGTTCTTATTGGAGCTAGGATCCCAAAGAAACTTGGGCATTAATTATTTAGTTCATATTTGCGATTGATTTACATACTAGATATCAATAGAGGTTGGCAAGGTAGAAAATTAGTAATTGTAGCTTCTTTGGGATTTCTTATAATTTGGATTTGTTACTTAGGAGTTAATTCATTGGGAAGGGGTTTGCATAGTTATGGGTGGTTAATATAGTACACAATTAGGAGTAATTTATTGGGAAAAAAGATTAGGTAAAAAAAAGTAATTAGTAGAATGACGGGAACAATGAAATAAAAAATGTAGAATGGGGAATTTCTTCCCATTTCAAATAGTGAAATGATATAGAATTACTTTTGTATCATTCCACTATTTGAAATAGATTGATTGAATTATTCAATATTGGAAGAATCGTTACAATAAATTCCAAGTTGGGTTATAATTTCCTTTTATATAGTTTTAAAAGAAATTTGAGATAAAATAACATCTGCTTCGCCATTCCATAGAAATAAGACTAAATTGGGATAAATACCAATACCTACAACGGGAAGGAATAAACAAATTGAAATAAAAATTTCTCATGGTCTTGCATCAGTCCTAGAGGAAGTGACAAATTCAAAAAACTTATATCCATAAAATGTTTGGTGCAACATGGATAATAAGTAAATAAGAGTTAATACTATTCCAATTGCTTCTATTATTGTAATAATTATTTTAAAAGTTTAAAAAAAAAATTGGCTAAGAAATATTCCCAAAAAAACCAAAAATTTTGTTACAAAACCACTTGTATTAGGTAATGCTAATGAAGCCATTGAGAAACTACTAAACATGGTAAATATCTTAGGCATATAAATAGCCATTGCTCCCATTATGAAAAAAAGGGTAAGTGTCTTGTCATAACTTGTTTCTACTAGAAAAAATAGTGCAACACCATGAGAAATCATCTATAAGATAGCTCCATTAAGACCTATATCTATTATGGAACTGACCCTGATGAGTACAAAACCCATATGTGATACCAATGAATAAACAATTCTTCTTTTTAAATTACATTGATTAAAAGAAGAAAAAGTTGCATAAATAATTTGAATTACTCCTATTACTATTAACCATGGAGCAAAAATGGAATGAACATGAGGCAATAATTCCACATTGATTCAAATTATTCCATATCCTCCCATTTTTAGAAGTATTTTGGCTAAAAGCTTGGATGTATTGTAATGTGCTTCTCCATGAGTATTAGGTAGCCAAGTATGGAAGGGGATTATTGGTAATTTAACGACATAAGCTACATAGAAACTGAAATATAATATTATTTTTAATTTTCTGGGGTAAGATTTATTAGCCAAAATTTGAAAATCTAGTGTTGGTTCATTAGATCCATAGAGTCCCATGGTTAAGGCTCCTATTAAAATGAAAATAGAACCACCAGTGGTATACAAAATAAAATTTGTAGCAGCATAGAGACATTTATTTCCTCCCCACGTAAATAAAAGTAAATAAATTGGGATTAATTCTAGTTCACACATAAAAAATAATAATAAAAGATCTTGAGAAACAAATAATCCTATTTGACCACTATATATGGTTAACATCAAAAAATGGAATAATCGTGGATTTCGGGTAACTAGCCAAGTTATTACAATAGCTAGAATAGCGATAAATCCTGTTAATAGAATAAGCCTGATGGAGAGTCCATCGACCCCTAATCTCCAATGGAAATCTAAGAAATCACTCTAGTTATAATCTTCTTTCAATTGAATGATTCGATTGTTGGGGTCGAAATGATAACAAAAAAATATGTTATTAGAAGAAATTCCACTAAGCAAATACCTAGGGTGTACCAATGAATAATACTATTTCCTTTATTGGGAAAAAATGGAATTAAAAGCCTACAAATATGGGTTAAAAAATTATTATTGTTAACTAAGGGAAATTGCTCATGATGAAGATAAAAGAAACTTTAAATGGGAAGCCCATACTTGAATTTGTGAGTATGGGTTAGGAAGAGAAGGAAACTCAATGAAAGAAGGGGGGAAGAAGAAATAAAAGAATGATATATATATATATATATAAACCCATACTACACTTAGTTTGAAGTCCCAAATAGACATGTAGCTTAAAAAATCTATTGGACAAGCAAATTCACATCTTTTGCAACCGACACAGTCTTCCATTCTTGGAGCAGAAGCAGTTTGATTGGCTTTACATCCATCCCAAAGTATCAATTCTAATACATTTGTGGGATAAACTCCTACGTATTAGGTACAACCAATACATGTATCATAAATTTTTATTGAATGTGCCATTGGTTCTTCAAACTCCAAATTGGTTGTCAAAAGCTTTAAATTAAATAGGATTTATACACATTTATATGTAATACATATTATTATATGGTTATATGTATTAATTCCAAACATTTCTTTTTAATGGAAATAGAATAATAGGTAGAACTTCAATTTATTTTTCAGGTTTTTCAAATATGTCTTGGTAATTTTACCTACTATTGGGAATCTTTCATTGTTTGATCCGATGTAAAATAATAGATCCCCTCCCCCTGTTGTTTAAGAAAATTATATATATATATATTGCCCAATTTTGTTTCTATGGATCAATTACCACTTTAATAAATCCAATTGATTGATATGAATTGATACCCTATTATGACGCAAAAATGATAGCTAATCCAATCCAATAACTGTTTCAATTGCTGTAATAGTTATAACAAAAATTGAAAATATTTCTCCTTTTAGTTGTTCAATATTGAAATAATTGGAAAATGTCACAAGATTTATATTAACAACATTAAAAAATGGTTCAAGACACATGAATGCTCTAACCATATTTCGACTTGTAATTAATCTGAGGATACATATATAAATAAATAGGCACCAAAATTAAATGCATGTTCTAGCATAATCAATGAACTCCCGTACACTTTCATTTATTAGGAAAAAAGAAAAAGAAAAAGGAAATAAGAAGAATATTTCATAGTACTTTCAAGAGGTAGGAAAATCCTCCTTAGCTTGTAGGGCTTGAATTTTTACTCGCATTTCAAGTATCTTTTCTTGATGAGCTATGGTAATAGCTCCTATTAGAGCAACTAAGAGAATTATAAAAAGAAGTTCAAATGGAAGAAAATATTTGGTTAGTAAAAGATACCCAATACATTGAATATTTCTTCCCAAATCTTGTTCTACAATATTATTTGATTGTGTAACCAAATAGATTTTGGACCATGATGTATTTGAAATCGTAATAATTAATAAGAAAAAAAGACCTATACAAGTTGCACATGTTATTCCATCTCCCATGGTCCAAGATGGAAAAAAATTGAAAGATGGTGGCTTATTGATTAGCATGATGACAAATACAATTAAGATATTTATGGCTCCTACATAAATGAAAATTTGTGCAGTAACTACAAAATCGACATTCAGTAAAAGGTACATGAAGGATATGCAAACAAAGACTAGCATTAAGAAAAAAGTGGAATAAACAATATTAGTCATTATTACTACCCCTAGACTTCCTAGTATGAGACCTACTTCTAAAAAAAGAAAAATAATTTCATGGAGTGATTTGGTCGATTGTATTATATTCACGATAAATTCAAGTCCTATTTCTATCTATTATTTCTATTTATCAACCTCGAAGGATAATTTATTTATGTATACTTACTTATTTAGTGAAAGGAATTTTGGGATGATATGGAGTATATATAATTATTAAAAATAAAATGGAATTTAATTTGAAAATTTTGTGATACTTTTCAAATTGGAATGTTTCTCCATAACCCTTTTGGCTAGATGAGTTCAATTCGGAATAGTATGAATCGCAAAATCTTTGATTATGGATATAGGTAAGCATCCTAAAGCAATTTGATCATTATTTAATTCATGATGATCACAAATGGAAAGTTTATATTTTTCTATCATCGATAAACAATTTGTGGGACAATAGTTGACACAATTTTTGTAGAAGATACAAACTCTGGAATCAATACTATAACTTTTAATTGTTTTTTCCTTTTATGATTTCTTAATTTCCAATCAACAACAAATAAGTTAATTGGCCATACATGAACACATACTTCACAAGCAATACACTTGTCAAATTCAAAATGAATACATTCACAAAATCTTTCACAAGCAATACACTTATCAAATTCAAAATGAATATGTTCGCGAAATCTTTCCGATGGAATCAATTTTTCATAAGGGTATTGAATAGTCATAGTTCTGGTGAACATCAAATGCAATGAGATAATTTAATTATAATATTTCATAATTTTGACAGTTGAGGGCACAAAGCTTAAATATTTAAAATAACCCAGTAATAATAACTTGATTAAAATATCTCATAGTTTCAAATGTTAAGTGCATGAACCATAAATATCTAAAATAACATGGTAAAAATAACTTGACCAAAATTTAAGAAAAATTTCTAGATTTATAAACATGGCTCAAGTTGCCAAAAATATAGAAAGATATTTTTAGAAATCATTTAACTTGTAGTTAAATTTGGTTAAATATTCAATGTATCATCACCACTTTAGTTATATCACAAAGTTGATTTTTTTTTGTTTTTTGTTATAAGATGATTTACTTTTCTTTTAACTATACATTTAAAAAAAAAATCAAAACAAGAACTTGTATGTTCATATTCTTAACTTAATTTATGCATTGAATTGTGCAAAAATTTAATCATAGAACATATATAAATAAAATAATTATAAACACGAAATGTTGATTTTAAATTTGCTTCTTTAACAACTTAATTAACACAAACTAACCTATATTTACAATAGTAGAAAAAATCTTTACAATTGTTAGTGAGATTTGAAGCAACATCAAAAGATGGCAAGCATGCATTCTAAAAGAATTGTAGTTGACAAATGTTAAATCTCAATCAGGATGTTCAAATCATATCTATGATTATGGAATAAGTTCATTTGCTACAAGGAATAGGACTTAAAACACCACCATGTAAGTCGTGGTGTTTTTCATGATATTCTTGGAAAGTTGATTTGCTTGCACCATAACTTTCAAAGTTTCCATTTGCAATAAATCAAGACTAACTTTACATAAGGTTGAATGTTTTCAACCGCGTGGACCACTTTGGTGGAACATGCACTTTGGTTCCTGAAAGTGTCACCAAAAAAAGAAAGAGGAAATGCTTTTTACATGCTTTCTATATTCCTATAAATCCCAACTGTTGAACATACAAAGATTAGTGTGTATTGCTGAGGTTTTACAAAGACGGACATATTTGCTTCAAGTATTACTTCTTCATCAAAACCTTGCAGACATCTACATTTTGTTGTCTTATTTCTATGGACCACAAAGGATCAATTTCACTCTTGATTTCCTCTCTAGAAGTCAACAAGTTGTTTCACAGGAGTGGTAGTCCATACCCAACAACAAAAACCCCATAGAGATCAACTCAACAACTTCACATGATTCTTCTCAAAGATTAGATAGAGATTTAGGGTAGGATTAGTCAAGGTAATATATATTATATTATCCAGTATCCCCTTCCCAAAAGCCCCAAAGCTCCCACAAATGCAGCAGGTACTCTCTCTTTAGGATGGAGCAGATTATGCATTCATCATCTCAAGATCCCCAAAGTTATCACACATGAGCTACCACACAACCATTCTAGAAATCCTTGACACAATCATTATCTCCTTTGTGTTAGTCCCTATAGAAAAACATACCAGACCTCTAGACCTTTTTTTGACTCTTGGTGCAGCGAAAATTTAATTGTCAAGGTTCTTCCGATCTAGCAGTCCTAATGAAGTTTCATTCTTAACTAATCACCATTCCCAAAATCCAAATCCTACACACACTTATAGTATTTAGAAAGTCTAGCCACATAGCTTTTCTTCATCACCAAAAAGTCCTTTTTCTCGTCTTCAACCTACATAAAATATACTCATCATAACCTCATCCCTTCGCTCCCCAAAAATCATCCTACCAATCTCCTTACAGAATCGTGATTCACAAAGCTCATGAAGAGTTTTCATTAAGCAGTTGGGATTGCACTCCATCACAGAAACTAACTCACCAGGTTCCCTTCCTCATAACCCACAAAGCATCAAAACACACCAAAAATAGAAACACATCATAAACAAATTTTCAACACCATTGAATCACCATGCCGCCAACAGTTCAACTACCATGCTGAATTAAGGTTTGTAGTCCTCATCCACAGAAAACATCTAACACTATTTTTAGGTTACAAAAGAGTGTCACATAATAGTTATGCTATTCATTTGTTCCCAAAAGAGTTGTCAACTTTTCAACTTTTTATGTCATCGATCCGATTTTGCTAGACTCAAACCCATCTAGATATCTTGGACAATTTGTCTCATGCATCATTCACTCGTCAGTGTTTTTGTTACACTGGGTGTGAAAACAAAATCAGTTGCATGAGACAAATTTGTGAGTGAATGATGCAAAATGTGTATGACTTGGCAGGTTGGCTTGTTCACAAAGCGGTGGGCAGCCTGCGCTCGGATCGCCTTCACTTAAGTCCTTGCCCTCTCACGGTCTGTCCATTGAAGACAGAGTGCTTCTTGAATCTCTATCTCTTGGCAGTTCTTAGCCTTCGCAACAGTCTAGACATAGAGGAAATCATGAGTTGCTAGATGGGTCGATGTATGTTCGTTGTGTTTCTGGCCTGCTGAGTATTCGAGGTCTTTTGTTGATTGCGAAGTAGTTTTGGCTTTGAACTTATTCTGTAGATGTCACTGTGGTTCTAAGGACCCTGTTACAGAGCTCCCAAACATACAGGATTGGCCTCAGCAGCTCCACTCCTGTAAGGCCCTTTAACCCTAAACCCAGAAATTTTATTAGCGACCTTTATCTTTTCCTGCTAAGTTTCTCTTTATCCTTGTCCCTCCCTCTGCATTTTCAGTAGTGAGGGACATGTTAGGAATGTAACCTCTCTCTTCTTTGCTATGCTTTGTGAGGGCTAATTCTGATGCAGTGATTTTTAAGTTTTGCAATTCTGACAGCATGTACCCTAAACCCTAAACCATCCAATCAATCTCACAAAAATTTCTAGATTAGTATACCAGCTTGCAGGCCTGGATGTCAAAACCCTAATGCACCATGTTTATGTTTTGGTTTTGTTGTGTGGGTTTCAGGTATGGTTTCAGCCAAGAGGTTGTGGAGTGCCCTGGTATGTGTCTCCTTACATGAGGTTTATATCTTTGACATGGTAGTGGTGGTGCTTGGAATAATGAGGTGATGCATGGGCAGCATTTGCCAAAGTGCATTCTTCAACTGTCATGGTCAATGTAAGGATACTTCTTTGAGACTTAGCAGAGATGGAGGTAGTCTGCTAACATGTTTGGTATTTTGCGACAATGTATTGGCCAATAAGTGTTTTTGTCTGTGGTTTCTGGTATGCTCCGAAGGACTGGGAAGTGTCTGAAACTGGTGATATAATGTCAAAATGTGCTCAAGTGGAACTAAGGATGGAGCCAAATCTCTACAGGTGCCTTGAGCAGCACCCACAGAGCAGTAGCCCACCAATATTTTGTGAGTCTGAGTTCCATTGGATGGTTTGTTCCCAACTCCTTTTTTCTGCAAGTATGGGGTTCATGAAGAACCCAGAGGGCATGTTGAAGGTGCTAAAAGCAGTCCTGGAAGCAACAAACAACAGGGCCATTTTGTTAACAGCTGCATATCCACCATTGGATTTGGCCATCATCACCACATTTGAACATGAGATCACACAAAATTTTTTGCACCAAGTGAACAGCAAGTTGTGAACTTCAGCAACTATTCTTTCCTCTTTTGTTATGTTATATCCTAGGCTGCTCTATTTCATGCAGTCAAAGAAAGATGAAGGGTCCTTTCCACCTGTATGCTAGAAGAAGTTGATATCTACAGCACCCATCATCCATCACTTGACAGTGATCATATCTGATAAACACAAGAAGTTGATGGACCACCAGTGCCCCATGAATGTCTGATGATGAGGAGATCTTCAGCTGAGGATGGTTGTGAAAGGTCACAACAGCAAGAATTCCACAGGGATATTAATATGACAAAAATGCTTGCAGCAGCAATGGGGTGTATGTCTACATAATGAGAAGAGACTCAAGTCCTCCTCCTACTCCTCCTCCTCAGGCTCAGCCTCAACTTGGATATGGGCCTGGCTATGATGCTCCTCCTCCTCCTCCTCCTCCTAATGACTTCTTCTCAGTTGCACATGAGCCATCATCTATCCAGGACATGAGCAGCACAAGTAGAACATCAGCACAAGTGGGAGTGATGTTTTGCAGGCTTTACAAAGAAGAAGTAGTTGAAGGACCATCTACCCATCCACCAGCGCCAGGAAAACTCATTGTTCACATAACCAGGCCCATATCCAGAGCTCATAAGGACCACTTCTTCGTGACAACAATCTTGTGCAATATTTGTGTTCAATTGATAGCTGATTTAAACATATATTATGGCAGGCAAACTCATTTCAAAAGTTGCAGGTTTTGCAGAATTTTTTAAGCCACTCCAGAATTCTTGTTTGAGTCTGATTGTTGATTATTGCCCTCTTTTCTCCTTCTCTACATTAACCAGCATTTGTGGCATATGCAGGTGGCCTTTCAGTTTGGGAACACAGTCTAGACACAAGGAAATAGGTTTTGCAGAGGAGTGGTCCATTTTTGGACTGTTCTCTAAAGGGATCTTTACTCAGAAATGTAGTGGGTATGATGGATTTAATATCCCAGACAACTCTTCTACATGGTGCAAGGAAGAGTTTCCATCCAGGGGGGGCTTAAGACTGGCAATCTTTGGGATGATTTCTACTTGAATAGTGAAGGTAAATTTTGTCTTTACTTTTGGATATGTGTTTTGTAACTTGAATTCAACAGTGGGGGGAAAATTGACCTTGTCTGCACTCTATTATCTGTGTAGCCGTTCCATTGCTACAGTAAGAAGTGGAATGTCACCCTGGTGTCAGAGATGACATGGTCCTCTTAATAAAATGGTTTTGCAATGACCATTCTCTTTGTACAGTCTATTGCTACTCTTAAAAGGGGAATTTTGTGAAGGAAGGTGCAAGACCCTTCAGCTTCTTTTGAAGCAAAAAAGAGCTCACAATCTGAATGATGATTCTTCTCTTAATGCTCTCTCTCTCTCTCTCTCGGAGTGGAACTCTTCTATTTCATAAGATAGTATGCTATTCTACCTCATGTTAAACCTATATTCTTCTTGAGAAAAGGAACAGTGCATGTGATTGAATGTGGCAGAGTTGTTTGGGCTTTCACTCTTGTATGGGTTGGCCTGGAATTCCAGCATCTACTGGGTGGTTTGGTTATTTGCACAACTGGAGCAAGACATGGTTTCTGTGGAGAGAGTGCAGCAATATACTGACCTATCCAGTGAGGCTCCCCTTGTTATTGAAGACAGGAAGCCTAGCCAAGACTGGCCACAGTAAGGCAGTATCTCTGTTCAAGGCTTGCAGGTTGTGTGCGCAATTTACCTTCCCCTCATCATCAATTGTTAATGAGCACTTTCCGATCTAGACTCATTTTCATGCTATGACTGATTTTTTGTTTGGTGGTTGTGTCTGCAATTCCAGCTGAGGTACTGTGCAGACTCACCTCTGGTGCTCAAGAGCTTGGCATTCGGTCAGAGGAGGGGAGAAGTTCGGAGTGGTTTGATGTACTAGAAGTGGAAAGACATCTCTCATTCAAGTGCTTTTCAGGATAGTTGAACCAAGCAGTGGCTGTATCCTCATTGCTGGCATCAACATAACAACAATTGGCTTGAATGATCTGCGTTCCAAACTCAGCATTGTTCCTCAGGAGCCCACTCTTTTTGATGGTACTGTGAGGTCTAACCTTGACCCACTGGGGGAGCACAATGATGCAATTATATGGGAGGTTCTTTTCCATCTTCATATGTGATGTTCTTGAGGATTGACTGCTTCTTTCTGCCAATGTACTTAATTTCCCTGTGCTTTTGCATAAGTCCCTTATTCAGAGTATTGTTGGAGCTTCAGTTTCATCGGCTCTTAATTTATTGCTGAGTTTGGTGCGGTGTGTTGAGTTGTCAAACAGTGGCAGAGAATGGGGACAATGACAGCTCTTCTGCTTGGGTCGTGTGCTTCTGAAAAGTAGCCGCATCTTAGTACTTGATGAAGCAACAGCATCGATCGACACACAAACTGATGTCATACTGCAAAGAATAATCAAGACCAAGTTTGGCAATTGCACAATCATAAGCATTGCTCATCAAATTCCTAGTGTGATGGATATGGCAAAGTACTTGTCCTGGATGCTGATAAGTTTTATACACCCTCGATAAGGAGAAGAGAAAGAGGAGATTGACTTATGAGGAACAAGAAACAAAGCCATTATGTACAACAACACAATGCATAATGTCTGATGTAATTGAAAGATGTTTCAGATTCTGAGTTTGTTTGAAAGCCAGATCTAGTAAAAACATGTTTTTCTGATAGATCAAAGCCTGCTTGCCATCTTCAGGCATAGTGAAGGAGTTTGGCACACCATCAAACCTACTTGAGAATCCTGTGTCTTTTTTCTCATTACTTGTTCAAGAGTACTGGAGTTGAACCAAACATATCAGCTCCACTTTGAACTAGGTCTGGAAAATTTCCAGTCTTTCTGCTTGCTTGCTGAATCAAGGTTCATACTTTTCACCTAAGAAAACACACACTGTAAACAGTGTCGTTCATTGAATATCCAATACTACATTTTGGTTAGGTAGTCAGTTCTGAGGTTCTTGAAGCTGATAACCAACTCAAAACCTGTAATAACTATGACATCAACATCAAAATTCTAATTTGATGATTGTAACACATAACAGTTTCATCTTTCTTTGAGAATGATAGACTATTGCAATGTCATGAAAAGGAGTTATGATTATGTGACCTGCAAAAAGAATGCATGATATTGTGACAGATTGCAATCGTTTTGAGATTGACTGACATCTTGACCAAAACTGAAGTTGAAACTGAAAGATCTCCCTCCAACTGTCTGGAATCTCTCACTTCTGTCACCACCAAGATCTTGAGATTGATTGGACTCTTGCACAGCACTGAAGTAAGAGCTGAAAAATCTCCGTCCAGCTGTCTAGAATTGCCCACATCTGTGACCACCAAGATCTTGATATTGATTGGAATCTTGCACGACACTGAAGTAAGAGCTGAAAGATCTCTCCAACTGTTGGGAATCTCACATCTGTCACCACCATCATGAGAAGTAAAAGCCAAAATGGAGTTGAAAAATGTTATTCTAAAGCAACCTTAGAAAGACCAATCTGAGATGCACCAAAAGCAATCTTTGCTGCAAAGATGTAGAGTGCAAAATCATTAAGCAACCACCAATACTCAACAGAGCATTGCATGAAATCTTGTTGCAAAATTGCAGCTCAGAGAATCTAGAAGTATCAGCCAATAATCAACTGAGGCATATTGCACCATCTTTGCTGCAACCATGCAGCAGCTTGCAGAATCTGAGAGAATCATCAGCCAGTACTCAACATAGTAGCATTGCACCAATCTTTGCTGGAAAGATGCAGCAGCTCGGAGAATCTGAAAGCATCAGCCAGTACTCAACAGAGTAGCATTGCACTAATCTTTGCTGCGAAGATACAGCAGCTTGGTGGAGAATCTGAAAGCATCAGCCAATACTCAACAGAGTAGTATTGCACCAATCTTTGCTGCAAAGATGCAGCAGCAGCTTGTACAATCTGAAAGCATCAATCAGTGGGAACAGTGTGAATATTGCAGCAATCTTTGCTCATCTAATGTTGTGGTCAGCAACAGCCTAATGGAAAGTCACTCACATAGGGTCTTGTTTCTTTTTGCACAGACAATCACTTTCCATTGGGCAGCTACAAGTGCTTTAAAACTATGTAATTCATTGTGTTAAGAACTTTGGGAACACACGTTTTCATGGAAAAGGTTCAAATGTTATTGTGTGACGAGTCATAGTTTGACTCATAACTCTCATAGCTCTTGCAATTGGTCAATGCTTCATTGGTAGAATTGTGAGATGATTATGAATCACACGTAATTAAAAAAAACTTAATAAAAAGTTGTTGCAATCAAAGAATCTCTAATCACAAGAGCCTAATGAAAAGATCCCTTTAGACATGTTAATATAACAAGGTGTCTTGTTGACATGGTGAGAAATTATTAAACATAATTTCTATCCGTACCAATAGGAGACCACATCCGTACCGATAGGAGACCACGTCGGTACCAATAGGAGACCATGTTGTACTAGCATTTCATAATTTCCCACCGTACTAGCAGGACACCTTGTTGAACGAGCAGGACGCCTTGTCGTACCAGCAGGACGCCTTGTCGTACTGGCTAACCTTACACATGAACATTTCACAAAATAAAATGTCCATCCATGAGGCCATTATCCATTTGCAGTTTATTCAACATATTTGAATAGGTAGTTATGTGATATAACAATAATTTTTTTGATACTGAGTATATTGAGCACCGTTATATGTATCTCCAACGGGCATTGTGTGATACAATAATAAAAGTATGTGACTCCAGACAGTAAAATTTATTACGAAAAAGTCAAAATGTGCCCGTTTAGCTCAGGAAATTGGTTTGTCTCCATCAAATTCGTGCAACTTGCCGTGGCTGGTGAAAGGCGCAACACAGTTGTGCACCTCCAAAAAAGAGTGTAATAAATTGGACCCAACTGCAGCTTAGTATTTCTAATTGGTGGATCATAATGATTGGTCCACGTGGTTTGCTATTAGTAGTCCCCACATATATGTAGTTTCAGTTATAGTTTTATTCGTGGGGTTGCCAAAAAAAAAAGCTAAACTTAGACATTTAATTTTATTATCCAGATTGACATACTGAGCACTGGTTGGGATGCTCTAAGAAAAACCACTAATGCAATTCAACAACATATGTTGTAAGAATTAAAAAATGTAAAAACATTATTCAAGCATTGTTGTTTAGCACTATTTCAAAATAATTCAATCGATTCCATGTTCAATTTGTAAGAACTATTTAAGAATTCCTTCAAAATGCTTCGACAATTTTTTTTATTGCATTTGCACCTCGATGCATGATAAACATGTGATTTTGTCACATCATGAAATATGCACACATGGCATATGTCACACATGAAATCATTTAATTTGAATACTTGAAAAACATTACATGTTGTGACAATTTATAAATGACCTGAAATGCACTGAAAAAGATTTTATCCTCATGTTGAATAGGTTTCACATCAAATCACCTCGATCTTCTCTTACAATTTGTACTGGGAATTTTTAAGAAACTGTAACATTCATTCATGTATTAGTTAATTGCGAACTTTTGAAAGGTTCAAAATTAACAAAGAATCATTTGAAGATTGGAAAGTTGAAAAGGAACTTTAATTTGGAGTCATTGTATAATGTAATTATAGATATTAATAATATTTGATCTTATTAGATGATCCAACAAATAAATGTTTTCAAAGTTTTGTTTCAACTTCAATAATATTTTTGATTCTAACCATCAAGTTAGAAAAGTCCAAAATTAATAATTTAATCAGTTAATTAAATACATGGAAAGTGCAGATTGTGGAACTTTCCATCGACACTCTGTTATGCGCAGCTAGTCTACCCTTAGATGCAAATAAATGATTCCTTTTCCATTCCATTAAGGTCTGGGTTGGCAGATTATGTCATTTTCTTGACCACATTATATGACATGATCTTTTGGTGATGTTCATATACTCCTTCTAGTCACCAAAATTTCTGTTGAACATGAGTCTAAAAATTGCTGAATCTGCCACCCCTGACCGTAAAGACCAGCTTGATTTTTTCTTTTGTATTTCAGGACGCTCCCTAGCCTGAATTTTTCAGTAATTGAAAATTGTACCTTTCGAAACGTGGCAGGCCCAGTACAGCATGTCAGGAAGGCAGCTGTACTGGGCTTGCCACATTTCGGATCTGAAGGGTACAGTTTTCAAACTCAGTACTCTATCTTTTGCATATTTGCATCGTTTTTCCTATTTTATCACTTTTTGTCTTTATTGGCCTTGCCTACCAAGGCAAGGATCTTGTGTCTAGATTCATTGTAGAGTATAGTGTATTCGGTCCCTAGGTAATAGGTCTATATTTATACAAGGATTTTTGAAATATGATATTTTGGCTTGTGTTGAAACTGGAAATTAGTTATAGAGTTATAATATCTTGAAGGATTTTGGTTTCTCTTATAGGATTTTTTGAAAATTACATTTTAGCATGGTGAAATATTTGAGTTTCCATAATTCTTCTTTTGCCTTAAGATACTTTTTCATGTAAATGGCAAGGCCATGGTGTGACAGACCCCTTGTTTATAAAAGGAAGTGGAAAGAAAAATCAAGCTGGTCTTTACAAAGGGGAAGGGTCTGAAAATAGACACTTTTGAATTTTTGACCCGCTCCCTCAGCCTACCGGCCTCAGGCCAGGATCTAAAATCCGGAAAGCTCCATTTTCAGACCCTTCTTCCATACTTAAAGACCTTGTCCACATCTTTTTAGTATAAGTGGAGGGGTCTGTTACCCCCACATAATCTCCCTCCTCTGTTTCGAGGGTGTTTTTAAGGAATTATTCCCTTTTTGAAATGCCCTCTTTTCTAATATTTTTCTAGTGGTACCCGCCAAGTATCAACAGAAAAGTAAAAAACCGCATTTTTACATTTGGTAACACCCTTCAGTGTGAACTTCATTGGGAATTGGGTCGCTTTCGGCTCTACAGTAAGTGGGCCCTTGTTTTTGTAAAGCCTGTTGCCTGGCCCTTGTACCAGAGCTACATATGTAGCTGTACTCCTTTGTCTTCTTTCACGTGGTTTACACCGCTGTGGTACAGTGTGTGGATGCTCTAGTGCATGGATGAACCAGTACCCGCCACCTACAATGGTGCCGTGGTAAAAGACCCAAATTATTTTACCATGGTAAATATCTTGTCCGAGGACTAAGTCAGGGTCTCTGAGTCCAAATCAGCGTTTTTTTTGTTGTGCAAAATTTTGCATTGTTGCGGATTTCAGGAGACTTCCTGTGACACGTGCAAAGGAAAAACTGAAAAGAATTGTAAATTTTTCGCCAGAAACGCAGGCCTATACAAAGAAGTTGCCAGATTCAAAAAATAGGTTACAGCAGGTCGCCAAACTATAGCAGGATTCTGAATTTTTTCTATTTCCCTACTTGACTTGCAACCAAATTTGGCTAAATCCTCTTGTGGATGATAACAAATGTGGCAATATCACAAAATTAAAATAAAAACACTGGTCAAAATAGAACATTTCCTGAGTGAAATATGGCAACTCAAATGCCCCACTCAAGAAGGGTGGTGAATATTGATCCCAGTTTTCGATCTAAATGGTGCCGTTTGGATATTTTCGACGTGAATGATGACATCATCAGATGGCGTCTTCTTCAGGATTTGTTTTTCCTCGACTGTGATTAATTCTTTGAAAGGCATTGCCGCCTTTCCCTCTGGGGTTCCCTCAAGAAGGTGAAGGTACCAGTGGAGGTGATTTGTAGAGGAGCGTAGACCTGCGATATGTTACGCGAGTTCGTTCACGCCTGTCCGCCATGCCTAATGCAAGAAATCCATCCTTCCAAGGGACCGATTCCAAAAAGTTGATATCCCAACAAATACGTATTATTATGCAGTCACAGAGGAAGGAATGGACAAAGTAGATGTCAAGAAAGGGTCCCCATGGGGCTGTTTCTGGTGCTGCATGACTGCTTAGGGCCACGCGCAAAGGCAACTCTCTGCACCAAAACACGTGACGTGATTGACAGCACAGGCTGCTGCAAGCTCGTGGCTGTTCTCACTATAGCAAAAATATTGCACGTCTTATGCAACAGACTTGCCTCTACCCTGTGACAGTTGTGTGGTTAGGTGGACCAGGTCTTGTTACTTGGTAGACGATCTGGTTTTGGACTCTCCACCCTGGCAACTTCGTCCATTCTCCACCCCAACGTAGGTAGGGGCCTCCACCAGTGCCCAAGCTGATGGCAAGGTTCAGATTTGGCCCTATTTGAACCTTTGACCGAAGCTCCCTTTCCCAAACATATATAGGGCAGTGGAGCCGCCAAAAATGGTGGATAAGACAAATCAAATCCCAGACTACTTGGCATCTCCAAAGAACATCCCAAGAATAAAGCTTGCAATATTCTTCTTTCGCCCACTCTTTGCTCGACTTTCAAAATTGTTGGTCACCATTTTTCGCCAAGTCTAATAATAGCAAGGGCAGAATTTTTATGTGTGATTCATATTAATTAGATCATGGGTGCACTCACAACTTTTCTTAAAGTTTTAAAAGGATCCACGTTGATTGGCCCATCAGCAATTTTTTTTGAAGCGGTGGGCATGCCCCCCAATAGAAGCACTTCTTTGGACTCCCAGTTGCAAAGTAGAAACAAATAATCAACACAACATTGAAACTTTTTATTTATACACAAGGGAGTTGAACTTTGGGCAAACCATATGGGATAAAACCCAGGTGCTATTGGGAACATCTTGGGGAATGCATTTCAGAACATTTTGGGAACTTGATGGGAACACATCGGGAACAAAGGAAAAAACCAAAAACTCCCTGTCACAAACCCCCCCCCCCCCCCCCC